>Ga0233444_10000289_pt1 | contig 69761 bp, 67 predicted proteins | sample SI_124_October20_6_FD_182792 | JGI IMG/M metagenome (GOLD analysis project Ga0233444, IMG submission 182792) | Seawater microbial communities from Saanich Inlet, British Columbia, Canada - SI_124_October2016_10_MG | ecosystem: Environmental > Aquatic > Marine > Inlet | place: Canada: British... | reverse complement strand
GAACTAGTGAGGGAATTTGATAGCAAAGGGATTTTCCGCCACCGGTGGGCATTAGTACCAGCGCGTTATTGCCGGCGCTGACAGTCTCGATAATCTCAGCCTGGTGACCGCGAAAGCTATCGTAGCCGTAGAGGCTATGCAATATGTCTGTCGCAGATTGGGGCATAGGGGTCCGGTTAGGCTTTGGGGTTATTCAGCTGATGGTAATCGATAAGGCTGCAGATAACTGCGACGCCTATCGCGATTGTTGGCGGGGAGATGATACACCTTAATGGAAGCCGAGGAACCTCATTTTCATGGCCAATCTGGTGCTCGGACGGGAGGTTTTTCCTTTACTCCCCATCTAACCGTCGCTTTTCTAGCCAGTAGATTTGGAGGCGCTATCCTTGGGCTGTGAAATCCCCATGTTCATAGCTCGTTTTTTCCACAAACGCCGGGCGTACTGCTGCATATCGGCGGTCTTGTCGCTCTCATCCATTATTTCCAACCCGAGCAATGTTTCCAGAATATCCTCCATGGTCAGAATACCCTCCATGCCGCCGTACTCGTCGATGATGACAATAATATGTTCCCGCTGATGCAGAACTTCATCAAAGGCATCAGATAATGAGGTTTTGTCTGAGAGGGAATGCAAATCCCGGCGGTAGGCCTCCAGGACGGTGTCTGTATTATCCCGCGCCTGGGCCAGCAGCAGGTCATCCTTGAGCACAAAGCCGGTGAATGTCTCGTCGTCGTCCCGGTATACGGGGATACGTGAAAAGCGCGAGTCAAAATGTTTATCAAAATACTCAAAAACAGTTAGCGATTCGGGTAATGAAAACACCACCGGGCGCGGTGTCATCACGTCAGTGACTTTTGTTTCGTGCAGCAGGAACATATTTTTCAAGATCCGTGATTCCCTCTCTTGCAGCTGCCCCTCCTGCTCCCCAAGGTCGGCCATTGCCGCAAACTCCTCGCGGCTGAAGCCTTCAATTGTCGACTCTTTGGACAGTCTGCGGGTGAGCATCTCCGAGAGTGCGACAAAAGGCGCGAGCACTCGCATCATAAATTTTAGCGTGTAGGCTGAGGCGGATGACAGTGCCCGCCAGTAGGTAGCGCCCAGGGTTTTGGGAATTATCTCCGAGAAGATCAGGATCATCAGTGTTAATACTGCTGAGATCAGACCCACCCATTTATCACCAAACACCACAACAGCCTGAGCGCCAGCGCCCACGGCACCGACTGTATGGGCTATGGTATTTAATGTCAGGATGGCCGCTAGAGGTTTGTTAATATCGGCCTTTAGTTTGCGCAGCAGTGGTCCCGCGCTTTTACCCTCTTGCTCCAGCACATTGATATGGGCGGTGGTAACACTTAGCAGCACCGCCTCTAGGATCGAGCATAGAAAGGAAAAAAGTAGCGCGACGACCACATAAATAATGAGTAGGGTCATCGTGGCAATCTGCTCGGACAAGCGGTCAGCGGCATATCAGGTCCAAAAAGTAACATACAGGATGCATAAACTAGCATAAATTCGGGCTAGGCTCGAGTAGGTTTATCAACTCACATTCCCCCTGGTTTCTGCCCTCTGTCGATACCCTTTGAACATTGGCATATCACGACCCCCGCGGCTTTTCGATCTTGACTGACTTATCAAACCCATTTGACGGGTCCCTCTGGCTCGGCAGAGGTCTATAAATCCAGCCTGCCTTACCTAAAAATAGACCCTCATTAGCTATAAATCGAATGTCACTGGCAGATGTGGCGTCCGATCCTTGGCCACTGGGTTCTGTCGGTTTCCTAGAGCTGCCACTCAGTGCGGCCTGCAAAACTGTCGCCATTGTTGGTAAAGCGCACAAAGGATGGGGTGACGCAGTAGAAGTGACTGCGGCCAAAGGCGGCGCCGATTAGCTCTTCCTGCTTAGTCTGGGGGCTGTCTATTAGGCCTTGGATTTCTGGAAAGCGGGCGAAGTATGAGCCGGCAATGGCTGCCCTCTCCGCGTCGGCGACCTGTTCTATGGTGCCGTGGATCTGGGCGCCGCGAATGGATTGCCAGTTGCCGTCGTAGTCGGAGTAAATGGAGACGGCGGCTGCACCATCGACAGGCAGGCTTTTAATATGGCGGCTATTGGCGGATGAAAGAAAATATAGAACAAAAGGCTCAGCGTTGATATCTGCCACAAACAGTACCGGCGCTGACCAGGAACCGCAGGCATCGCCTGTGGCTATGGTGAGTACAGACTCAGCCTGCAAAAATGCCTTGAGCTGGGTTTGGTCTTTAGACATTACCCTGCCAGCGTTTGAGGCTTCCGGACTCAATATCGTAAAGGTCTAAAATACGTGCCACAGTATGATTGATAATATCGTCAATGGTTTTTGGCTCGGTATAAAAAGCCGGTGCTGGCGGGCACAGTATGGCCCCCATCTGGCTAGTCTTGAGCATCAGCTCGCAGTGGCCTGTGTGCAGCGGCGATTCCCGGGGCACTATTACCAGTTTGCGGCGCTCTTTTAAAACCACATCGGCGGCGCGCACTATCAGATTGTCAGCGTAGGAGTTGGCGATACCGGAGAGGGTTTTCATGGAACAGGGGGCGACAATCATGCCGGCAGTTTTAAAGGAGCCGCTGGCGATACTGGCGCCAATATTTTTATTGTTGTGCACCACATCGGCCAGTGCTTCAACATCTTCGACTTTCCAGTCGGTCTCTATGCCGATATTCATACGCGCGGCGCTGCTGAGAATCAGATGAGTTTCTACGCCTTCACAGGCGGCGAGCATCTCCAGCATTCTAATGCCGTAAATAACACCACTTGATCCGGAAATACCGATAATAAGTCGCATAATGTGTCCCTGCCAATTGAGGGGTTATTTTGCCCTGTTTATCGGTGCGATAAAAGCGGCATTAGAATGCAGAGTCAGCGAGACCGCTGCTTAAACTCTGCTTGAACTCTCCTTGAACTCTCCTTGAATTAGGCAGCCTTGGCTTTTTCCTCAGCCTTGAGATCTTTGCGCAGTACCTTGCCCACATTGGTCATGGGCAGTTCATCGCGGAACTCCACAAACTTGGGTACCTTGTAGCCGGCCATATGCTCTTTGCAGAAGGCGATCACATGGTCTGAGTTAAGGTTGGGGTTGGTACTGACTACAAACATTTTGACCACTTCACCGGCCTTGTCGTCAGCCACGCCAATGGCAGCACATTGGGCTACGTCAGGGTGCAGGGTTAAGGCCTGTTCAAGTTCATTGGGATAGACATTAAAGCCGGAGACAATAATCATATCCTTCAGTCGGTCAACAATTTTGATATAGCCCTCTTCGTCGACTTTAACTATATCGCCTGTGTGCAACCAGCCATCAATAATCACTTCTGCGGTCTGCTCTTCGCGACCCCAGTAGCCTGCCATAACCTGATCGCCGCGGACACAGAGCTCGCCAATGCCATCGACATCCTGCTCAACCCCTGATTCATTGACTACTTTGATCTCGGTGCCGGCAATTGGAATACCTGCACAGCCAATTTTTTCATGGCCAGGTGGGTTCATGGAGATAACTGGCGATGATTCGGTCATGCCATAGCCTTCGGCAATCACACAGCCGGTAACCCGCTGCCAGTCCCGGGCCACAGAGTCCATTAGTGCCATGCCCCCCGACAGGGTTAGGTTGAGGTTGGAAAAGTCCAGTCGCAAAAAGTCTCTGTTCTGCATCAGGGCGACAAACAATGAGTTAAGGCCGCAGAAAATATCAAATTTAATATTCTTGATCACGCTGACAAACTGGGGAATATTGCGTGGGTCCGGTATCAATACACTGTGTCCTCTGGTCGCTGGCATCAATCCCAGGCACAGAGAAAAGGCGTAAATATGGTAGAGGGGCAATGGTGCCACTGTGGTGGCATATTGAATCGGGTTATCCAGATTGGAGATCACATCCAGTGACTGGGCCACATTGGACATAATGGTTTTCTGGGTCAGCATCACGCCTTTGGAGGCGCCGGTGGTGCCGCCGGTATACTGCAGCGCGGTGATATCATCCAGTTTGGCTCGATGGACACTGTAGTTGCTGCTGCCGGTCAGCAGTTTGGGGAATGCAATCCAGTCGCCTTTGGGCAGTGATGGTCTCTTGCCCAGCAATGTCATAGCAACCTTGAGCAGGGTCTGGCGTGGCTGGGGCAGCAGATCTATGGGGCGAGTGACCACCACATGCTCGATATTGGTGCTGGGCAGTGCCTGGGTTAGCGTTTCATAGAAGGTGTCCAGCACCACCACGGCTTTAACATTGGCATCATTAAACTGATGCACCAGCTCTCGAACCGTATACATGGGGTTGGTATTGACCACCACCAGACCCAGCTTCCAGGCGGCGATTACTACCACAGGATACTGAATCAGATTGGGCAGTTGCACTGCAATACGATCGCCGGGAACCAGCTTGAGTTGTTTCTGGAAGTGGCTGGCAACACGTCGCGCCAGCTGGTCTACCTCGCCATAGCTCAGGGTCTGGCCAAGGCAGGTATATGCGGGGCTCTGATTGGAATCCGTAACTGCCTGATTCCAAAGTTCAAGAAGGGACTGGGCAGGTAAATCCGGCTGCTTGGCAGATAGTCCCGCCCTCTTTTGCGCTTGTTTGACCGCGTCTTGAACCTTCATATTGCCTCATCTAAATTTTAATTATTGTTGTTGTGAAAACCCTATCTCGACAGCAGTGCCATACCTTTTTCAAGGCCAGCCAACGTCATGGGGAACATCTTATCTTCAACCAGCTCTTTGAGCATCTGGATTGAAGGGGTGTACTCCCAGTATTTTTCCTGCACCGGGTTGATCCAGATTAACTTGTCATAGGTCTCTGCCATGCGCTGCATCCACACCGCACCGGACTCTTCATTGTGGTATTCAACACTGCCACCAGGGCTGGTCACTTCGTAGGGTGCCATGCTGGCATCACCCACATAGATAACCTTGTAGTCGGAGGAATATTTGTTGAGCAGATCAAAAGTCGACATCTGCTCTTCACGGCGGCGGTGATTGTCTTTCCACACATAGTCGTACATGCAGTTGTGGAAATAAAAATACTCTAGATGCTTAAACTCAGTCTTAGCCGCCGAAAACAGCTCCTCACAGAGTCGCACATAGGGGTCCATGGAACCGCCCACATCAAAAAAGATCAACACCTTCACCGCGTTGTGTCGCTCTGGCACCATTTTAATATCCAGATAACCTGCGTTGCGCGCTGTGCTGCCAATGGTGTCATCCAGATCCAGCTGGTCAGCTGAGCCTTCACGGGCAAATTTGCGCAGACGGCGCAGAGCCACTTTGATATTGCGGGTACCGATTTCCACGGAATCATCCAGATCCTGATACTGTCTCTCATCCCAGACCTTGACCGCTGTCCCCTTGCCACCGGGGCCGCCAATACGGATGCCCTCGGGGTTAAAACCGCCGTGACCAAAGGGTGAGGTACCATTGGTACCCACCCATTTATTGCCGCCCTCATGGCGCTCTTTCTGTTCTTCGAGGCGTTTCTTAAACTCCTCAATCAACTTTTCCAGTCCACCCAGGCTTTCGATTTTGGCTTTTTCTTCTTCGGTAAAATGCTTTTCAAACTCCTGGCGCAACCAGTCTTCTGGAATCAGCGCTTCAATAATGCCATCGATATTTTCCAGGTTTTTAAAATAGGCGCCAAAGGCTTTATCAAAGCGATCGTAAAACTTCTCGTCCTTAACCATCACAGTGCGGGCCAACAGATAGAAATCATCGATCGAGCCAAAGGCGAGGCGATTTTCCATCGCATCGAGCAGATCCAGCAGCTCGCGGATGGAAACCGGTACCTTGGCTTTCTTGAGTGTGTAGAAAAAGTTAATCAGCATGGCAGCAGCTTATTATTGCGCCGCGCGGCGGGTCATAAACGCCAGACGCTCCAGCAGATGCACATCCTGCTCATTCTTTAACAGCGCACCGTACAGTGGCGGAATTGCTTTGGTGGGGTCGCGGTTGGTAAGAATATCTTCGGGGATATCATCGGACATCACCAGTTTTAACCAGTCCACCAGCTCGGAGGTTGAAGGCTTTTTCTTGAGACCGGGAATCTTGCGCACATCAAAGAAAATATCCAGCGCCTCGTCCACCAATGTCTTTTTAATCTTGGGGAAATGCACATCCACAATGCGCTGCATGGTCATGCGGTCTGGGAAGTTAATAAAGTGGAAGAAGCAGCGACGCAAAAATGCATCCGGCAGTTCTTTTTCATTGTTACTGGTAATAATTACAATCGGGCGCTGCACTGCCTTGATAGTTTCGCCTGTTTCATAAACATGGAACTCCATCTTGTCCAATTCCAGCAGCAGGTCATTGGGGAATTCAATATCCGCTTTATCGATCTCATCGATCAAGAGCACCACCTGCTCATCTGCGGTAAAGGCTTCCCACAGCTTGCCCTTCTTAATGTAGTTGGCAATATCATGGACCTTGTCGCTGCCCAGCTGGGAATCACGCAGGCGGGATACCGCATCATATTCATACAGGCCCTGCTGTGCCTTGGTGGTGGACTTAATGTGCCATGACAGCAGTGGCATACCCAAAGACTTGGCAACTTCTTCCGCCAGCAGTGTTTTACCTGTGCCGGGCTCGCCTTTAATCAGTAGCGGGCGCTGCAATGTCACTGCGGCATTTACCGCCATCTGCAGCTCTTCTGTGGCTACATAGTTATCAGTACCAGTAAATTTCATAGTCTTTAGGTCCACTTATATAGGTTTAATGTTGCGTTCAGGCCCGCATAATAATCTAATCCGGGCACTGTTTTAATAAAAATATGCCCATTAGCCCGGCAAAATGGCGAATATTGGCAGTTTATATGACCAAAGAGTTTTCTTTTACCGGGAAACCATTTCACTCTAAAACCTGCGCTGTTAGCATAGGGTCATCTAAAACAATAAGTACTGGGGCGCAAATGACCACTGTATCGCAACCTTCAACTGACTTTATGGGCCACCCGAAAGGGCTGTATATCTGCTTTGCCACCGAATTCTGGGAGCGTTTTTCCTTCTACGGCATGAAGTACCTGCTGCTGTTATACCTGACTAAATATCACCTGTTTACCGACTCCATGGGCCTGGATGTGCTGGCCAGCTATGCGGCTATGGTCTACGCCATGCCGGTGGTTGGAGGACTGCTGGCCGACCGCTATCTGGGTATGCGCAAATCTGTGACCTTTGGTGGCTGCCTGCTGGTACTTGGCCATCTGGGCATGGCCTATGAGGGCCAGCAGGCCTTTGTGCAAGGTGAAACCGTGGTTCGAGACTATGCTGCTCTGGATGTTTTCTACCTGTCCCTGTCATTAATTATTATTGGGGTTGGCTTTCTAAAACCCAATATTTCTACCATTGTCGGCAAGCTCTACGAGGAAAATGACCCCCGCCGGGACTCAGGTTTTACCATTTTTTATATGGGCATCAATATGGGGGCTCTGTTTGCCACCCTGCTGTGCGGCTATCTGGGTGAAACCTACGGCTGGGGCTACGGCTTTGGTGCCGCAGGCATTGGCATGGCCTTTGGTCTACTGGTGTTTCAGGCTGGCCAAAACTATTTGCAGGGCCATGCGGAACCCCATGATCCCGCCTTGCTCAAACAGCCCTCATTGATTGGGGTTAATAAAGAATGGGCGATCTATCTCGCCGCCATTGCCTCAGTGGCTCTGATCTGGAATATGGTTCAGCACAGCCACAGGGTGGAGTGGCTGCTCAATGGCCTGAGCCTGGCGGTTATCTCCTGGCTGATCTTTTTTGTACTGAAAAAATGCGATGCTGTGGAGCGGGGCCGACTGATTGTAATGATGGTGCTGATATTCTCTACCGTGGTGTTTTGGGCGCTGTTTGAGCAGTCTGCTGCCTCCATGACATTGTTTGCCGACCGGGTTACCGACCGGGCTCTGTTTGGGGTTGATCTTAGCGCCAGCCAGTACGGTTCATTTAATGCTGCCTTTATTATCTTGCTGGCACCATTGTTTGCCTCAGCCTGGATTGTTCTTGGCCGCCGGGGCTGGGAGCCCAGCACACCGGTGAAATTTGGTCTGGGTATTATCTTTGCCGGACTGGGCTTTGGCGCTCTAATGATTGGCGCTGCCAACACCAATGAGACTGGTCTGGTTATCGGCTGGTGGCTGGTACTGGCCTATCTGCTGCATACCATGGGTGAGTTGTGCCTCTCCCCGGTGGGCCTGTCTGCAGTAACCAAGCTGTCAGTGCCGCGTATTGTTGGCCTGATGATGGGCACCTGGTTTCTGGCCACGGCCTATTCCGAGTTTGTTGCTGCCCAGCTATCAAAAATCGCGGCCATAGATAACGCCGCCACTGAAACCATTGATACAGCCACGGCACTGGCCAGCTACAACGAGCTATTTACCTTTCTGTTTTATATTGGCTGTGGGGTGGGTGTGTTTATGCTGCTGATCTCGCCAATACTGCGAAAGCATATGCACGGTATTCACTAAAGGACAAAACACAGGGCAATCTTAAGAAGATTAAATCACCACACCGGATTTGATCTTCTTAAGCAGTTCCCCAGCCCCGCGCAGGCCCACCACTGACATGGCGGCGATCATGCCCGACATCAACGCGCCCACCACACCGCAGCTCACCACATCCTGGCCGGTTAAATACAGGCCGGGCAGCTTGGTGGCTGGCTTTAGCCAATCCTGTTCGAAGCGATCTTTGGTATGGGCCAGACCGTAGGCCTGACCATGCTCGTAGCGGCAGAAATGGCTAGTGGACAATGGTGTCGACACCTCGGAATAATCTATCTTGCCCTCCAGATGGGGCATTTGCTTGTACAGTGCTGCCAGCATGCGGTCGGACAGATCCTGCTTTAGGGCCTCGTAATCATCGCCGCGCTTGCCCCAGGTTTTATCCGCCCATTGCCGGTACTGCTCGTAGTCGCAGGGGCCAGAGACAATCTCAATGGTGGAGCGGCCGGGATAGCGGCGCTGGAAATCCGGGTCCTTGGCCGAGGGAAAGGACACATAGACCAGTGGCAGTGGCGCATTGGGATCTGCCCTAAGGGCCGCAACATTTTTATCATGGTGCTGATCCAGATAGATCCACAGATTGGTTTTTGGTAACTGCAACTCTTCTGCAGTACCTTTTAAGCCTATATACATGCCCACATGGGACATGGAACGCTCCAGGGCTGTGGCCTTTTGCGCATAACCCAGCTTGTCACTGACTGCCTGGGGCAGCAGCCTGGAAAAGGTATTCACCACCCCGGCATTGCTGATTACAGTGGGGGCATAAATACAGTGGCCATCGACCATTTTTACCCCGACCGCAGTATTCTTGTGCACCAGAATTTCTTCCACATCGGCGTAGGTAAATACATCACCACCGGAGGCCTGAATTTGCGGAATTATGGTTTCAGCAATTTTTGAGGCTCCACCCACAGGATAGAAACCGCCATTAAAATAATGTCCGGCAATCAGCGCGTGCATCAGAAAGGTTGATTCTTTGGGTGGGCAACCATGGTCGCCCCACTGTCCACACAGCACGGCAATCAGCTTTTCATTGTCGGTCAGGCCCTTGAGCACATTGTAGGAAGTGTCCAATGCATAGTCGGGCAATTTGTTTTTGCTCGACAGTGACATTAGCTTGCCCATCATATTGGGCATGGCTTTTAGCTGGCTGATATTGCCCATAAATTTGCCGGTCTTAAGCACCAACTCCACATACTGGTCAATGGCATCGGCTTCATCCGGAAACTGCTGTTTAAGGCTGTCCTTAAAATTCTCTTTGCCGGAGACAAAATCAAACTGCTCGTCACCGAGAATAATGCGGTCGTAAACAGGATCCATCTCCGCCCATTCCAGCTTGCCACCGCTGATATAGTCAAACAGTCCGCGGCCGGTGCTCTTGCGCCCCATATCGCCGATATAGTGCACCCCTACATCCCACTCATAGCCATTGCGCTCGTAGGCATGGGTAAAGCCCCCGGCGGTGTAATGCTGTTCCAGCACCAGGACTTTTTGGCCCATCTGGCTCAGCAGCGCGGCACTGGTTAAGCCACCTATACCAGAGCCAATCACAATGGCATCGTAGTTATCATCCACCCGCTCGGCACGATAGCGCTTGCCAATGCGCAAGGTGCTAGCAGTTATTTTTTGACTCATGGGTAGCTCCCTGGGAAGGGTTTAGTTTTTATTATTCTTCTTGCTGGGTCTGTTCTGGCGCAGCTTTGCTGCCGGGTTTTCTGATACGACTGATAATCAGGCGGCTAATAAGATAAAACAGTATGCTGATAACACCAATGGCCATAATAGGTGCCAGCCCACGCTGAAAGCCCATATCGTCACCAGAGGCCAGCAGCCCTTCGTAGAGACTGACAAAAAAGGCCGGGGCCAGATGGGGGTCATCGCGGTAGGCAGTTACTGGTGTAAACAGCGCCACAGTGGCCAGCAGTAAAATAATATGGCGAATGGCAGCGATGCCAATTTTGCGCACCAGCAGCCACAGACAAAACAGCAGGCACAGGGCTCCTGCGGAATAAGCTACCCAGCCCCATAAATAATTTTCTGCACTATACATATTTCACCAACCTGCTAATCAACCCACTGAATAATATGGTCTTCTATATCGTCATCACTGACATTGAGTTCGGACACGATCTGCCCCTGCAATGAAACCCCATAGCTATGGATGGTCTCCCGGGAGCCACTGATTAAATGATGCCATTCCGGCAGTTCCTGGCCCGCGGCAATCAATCGATAGGAACAGCTTTTTGGCAGCCAGGCCAATGAGTGAATATTCTCTCTATCAAGCTTTATGCAGTCATCTACCACCTGGTGACGGCCTTCATAATTGCTGCACCTGCAGCTTTCAGTATCGAGCAATTCGCAGCTGACATTAGTATAGAAAATCTCGTCGTTATCCATATCCTGCAGTTTGACCAGACAACATTTGGCACAGCCATCACAGAGTAATTCCCACTCCTCTGTGTTCATCTGCTCCAGGGTTTTTGTCTGCCAGAACTGGGTCATAAATAGTTACTTCTGCTGCTCGTCAAGGGGAAACTTAACCGGTGGCATCTGCAGATAAAACCCGGTTTCATTAAGCTCCGCCATGACCTTGTGAATATCGGCCCGGGCCAGCTTTCTCGATTCAGTTAATACCAAGGTCGTCACCAATGTGAGCTCACCAAAGCTCTGCAGCAATGCCTCTGGTATATCCTCCAACTCATTCTGCCCAATCTTTTTGGGCACATAGAGATACATCTCTTCTTTTTTATCGCCCTTGTAAATATCACAGAGGATTTTGTTGTTTACGTTTGCAGTCATAATAATTCAGTGCCATTTAGCACCGCCTGAAGTGCGGGTTGTACTCTGGCTTGTCGCCATCCCTGGGTCAATCTTACAGGCCATTGGCACTGGCCCTCCATTGAGCTGCGCAAAATTTCTTCGAGCTCTTTTTTGTTACACAAAAATTCTTGAGGAATCGCCATAGACTCGGCCACCTCGGTGAGCGAGGTACGCATTTCCCGCATCAACCCGGCAATGGCCTTGGGCAGCGGCTGGGGCATTGCTGGCATTGGCGTATCAGTGCTGGCTTTGGCAATCTGTTGCAGCACGGTATCCCCGTGGCGCTTGACCGATCTTGGATACCAGTCTTCTATACCCTGGAGCTGCTGGCTGGCCGACGGCAGGCGCTTGGCCAGTTCCAGCAGCACAGAGTCTTTAATAATATGGGCGCGGGGCTTGTTCAGTTTTCTGGCGGTATTTTCCCGCCAGTCACAGAGTCGATTGAGGGCTGTCAGTGATTTGACTCCCAGGCGCCAGGCGCCTTTTAAGCGCAGATAGTAGTTCTGATAATCCTTGCGTCCTTCCACCAGAGTAAACAGGGCTGCCGTCTCTTCAGCAAACCATTCCTGACGCTGCTGTTCCGCCAACAACTGGCTGAGTATTGTTTCCATGGCATGGAGGTGCTCAACATCAACCGCCGCATAGTCCAACTGGCGCTGGGTCAATGGCCGTGCCAGCCAGTCGGATCTGGTTTCCTGCTTGTCCAGTTCGATCTGAAACATGGAATCCACCAGCCGTGCATAGCCCATGCAGTACCCGATATTGACAATGCCCGCTGCTATCTGGGTATCAAAAATACGCCCGGGGCAAATATCCAATGCATATTCCAGCACCTCGAGATCTTCGGCGCAGGCATGAAAAATCAGCAGCTTGGACTGATCTTCCAGCATCGCTTTAAGAGGCGCAAACTGACTAATCGCCAGCACATCCACCAGCCAGCATTGCTCGCCATCGGAAATCTGGATCAGCGCGATCTTTGGGTAGAAGGTATCGGTGCGAATAAACTCGGTATCCACTGCCAGCTTGCCCACATTGGCCAGCTGATCACACATCTGCTGTAGCTTTTCATTACTGTCAATCCAATGATTCATCTACAGCGCCTTTCTGCTTTGCAGTGCCATATTCAAGGTTCCGCCATCCACATATTCAAGTTCACCCCCCATGGGCACACCATAGGCAATACGGGAAACCGCCACCCCCAGAGCCTTGGCTTTGTCGGCAATAAAATGGGCTGTGGCCTCACCTTCAACGGTCAGGTTGGTGGCCAGAATCAGTTCGCTGACCTGATCATTGCGCAGCCGCTCAAGCAACTGGTCGATACCCAGCTGTTCGGGGCCAATGCCATCGATGGGGGAAAGGTGGCCGAGCAAAACAAAGTATTTGCCCTGAAAACTGCCGGCCTGTTCAATGGCATAGAGATCGGCGGGATTTTCTACCACGCATATCTGTGTATTCTGCCGTCGACTGTTGCTGCAGATACCGCAGATATCATGCTCAGTCAATGTACGGCAGTCATTGCAGCGGCCCACTTTATCCACCGCTTCAAGAATGGACTCCGCCAGGCGGCTGGCGCCAACCTTGTCCCGCTCCAGCAACTGCAGGGCCATGCGCTGGGCAGACTTGGCACCCACACCGGGCAGCACTCGCAGGGCATCAATTAATTGGTCGATCAGATTTCCGTACAAAAATAATTCCGCCCAGGGTTTAGAATGGCATTTTGAAACCCGGTGGAAGATCCATACCACCGGTCATTGAACTTAGAGCATCTTTGCTCTTGGCTTCTACTTTGCGCACCGCGTCATTGACGGCAGCGGCCAGCAGGTCCTCAAGAAATTCTTTATCTTCAGTCATCAGCGAGGGATCCAGAGTGACTTTGCGCACGTCGTGACGGCCTGTCATCACCACCTGCACCATACCTGCGCCAGATTCTCCGGTGACCTCTGCTTTGGCCGCTTGCTCCTGCATGGCAGACATCTTTTCCTGCATCTGCTGGGCCTGTTTCATTAGATTGTTGATATCCATTTTTTCCTCGAGTGTTTTAGTCGATGGGCCGCACGGACTTCTCATCCAATGTGCCATCAAATAGCTGTTTAAATTTAATTACCGATGGATCGCTGTTAATAGCGTCTACGGCCTCGGCCAGACGCTCGGATTTCTCGCGGATATCTACCGCTCGGGGTGTCTCTTGTTCTGCGACACCAAAGCTGATCTCTACGCTTAGGGGCTGGGCAAAATAATCGGACAGGGCCTCGGCTAGGCTCTGCTGGTGGGCGGCGTCGTAGAGGCTGGTCTCATCACTGTCGATAAGAAACTGCAACTGGCTGCCCTGCCGCCCTTGGTACAGGCAATGGCTGGCGATCTCTCCCAGCGACGCTCCTATGCTGAGTTGCTTGCGGATATCGATCCAATTGTGGGGGGTAAAATCCTGGAGCGATATTTTTTTTATGATTGCTTGTTGTGGAGCAACTTCTGGAGGTTGTTCATTAAGGGCCGCCGCAGGCGTGATATCCACTGCGGCATTGGAGTCAATATTCTGCACCGCGGTCAGTTGCGCGGGAGATGATGCAGCTGGGGCAGATTCGGCCGCTACCGGGCCGTCTACAGCAGCTGCAGGTTCAGGCTTTTTTGCTGGTGGCTCCCCCTCCTGGGGAGTGTCTACCTCTATATTCTGTCGCAGGGGCGGATTGGCATCGGGACGAAATGCCAGGGCGCGCAACAGTACCATTTCAAAACCGGATTTAAGATCTGCGGCCAGATGCAGATCTTTGCGACCCAGCAGGCAGATCTGATAGATCAGCTGCACATCTTCTTTGCTGGTTACCGCCGCCAGATCCAGCAGCTCGGAGTAATGGGCAACCCCTTTGTCCAGTGCCTCTGGCACGGTCTGCAAAATCGCTACCTGATGCCAGATCGACAGCAGGTCAGCCAGAGCGGCATCATAATCCGGTGCCTGCTCGGCCATGCGGGCAATGGCGGCCAGTACATCAGCCCCTGTGCCGCTGGCCAGGGCCATACAGATATCCACCACATAGCTGCGCTCGATAGTGCCCAGCATTGAGCTCACTTCAGTCTCATTGATCTGCCCACCGCCGTGGCCTATGGCCTGATCGGTAAGGCTCAGGGCGTCGCGCATACTGCCATCTGCAGCTCGCGCCAACGACCAGAGTGCCGCCTCTTCAAAAGGTACTTTCTCTTCTCCCAACACAAACTGCAGATGCTGGGTAATGCGCTCGGCACTGAGGTTTTTCAGATTAAACTGCAGGCAGCGGGACAGCACTGTAATGGGCAGCTTCTGCGGATCGGTGGTGGCAAACAAAAACTTTACATGGGCCGGTGGTTCTTCAAGGGTTTTTAGCAGTGCAGCAAAGCTCGACTTGGATAGCATATGCACTTCGTCGATCAGGTAGATCTTAAAGCGACCTCTGGACGGCGTGTACTGCACATTATCCAGCAGGTCGCGCATATCATCGACACCGGTGCGGGATGCGGCATCCACTTCAATCAGATCAATAAACCGGCCTTCGTTTATCTCAACACAGCTGGCGCAGGTGCCACAGGGCACTGAGCTGACACCCTGCTCGCAATTCAGGCATTTCGACAGAATACGTCCGATGGTGGTTTTGCCCACACCGCGGGTGCCCGTGAACAGATAGGCATGGTGCAACCGGTCATTATCCAGCGCATTGATCAATGCCTGCAGCACATGCTCCTGCCCCGCCATTTCGGCAAAGGAACGGGGTCGCCATTTACGGGCTAGAACCTGATAACTCATAGCTGCATCTGCTCGGTTTAAAGCATTCATTATAGGGAGATAACTGGAGCGCTGGAAGGGCTAATGGCGATGACCCCCAATAGCCACACCTCGGCACACAGCGTAACCACTACCGTTGCTCCCTTCCGGGCCTGGCGGGGTTTGCGGCTGGCTGTTGCGAGGGGACCAAAGGGGGCCACCATTAAAGCGAAGCGCGGGATTATCCGAGGTTTGCGCAGCAAGTGCAACATCCCAGCCAATATGAGGTCAAAAAACTATCGCGCTGGCGCTGGATGGGGCTTATTCTTCACATCCCCAGCCAGCTTGTTTACACTGAGTAGACCAGCTTGCGCAGCTGATTGGCATAACAATAATTAAGGATATTTATTTAATGAAACCGCAGGTCTCAGTTTCAACCGCCTCGCAACTCTCCGCCATTATCCTGATCCTGACAAGCAGCCTGCTGCTTGGCAGCTGCGGCAGTTCGGAAAACAATGTCTCCAAAGGCAACCGCACTGGCACATTACACTGGGGCAATGGCACCGAGCCTCAGAGTCTGGACCCCCATATCGCCACTGGTGTGCCGGAGCACAAAATTATTATTGCCCTGATGGAGGGGCTGGTATTAAAAGATCGCAAAACCCTTGAGCCCAGACCGGGCGTGGCCAAGTCCTGGGAGATCAGCGACGATGGCCGAGTCTATACCTTCCACCTGCGGGACAATGCCCGCTGGTCCAATGGCGACCCACACAATGCCCATGACTATGTCTGGTCCTGGTGGCGCGCATTGCAGCCAGCACTGGGCAATCTCTATGCCTATATGTACTTCTCTATTGAGAATGCCAAAGAGTATTACGAGGGCGAGATCAGCGACTTTGAGCAGGTGGGGGTCAAGGCGCTGGACGACCTGACATTGCAGGTGACCTTAAAAAATCCCACCCCCTATTTTCTGCAGCTGCTGGATCATTACAGCCTGTACCCGGTGCACCAGGCCACCGTGGAAAAATTTGGCAGCGCCGACCAGCGCGGCACCCGCTGGACCTACGAGGGCAATATTGTTGGCAATGGTGCCTTTCAACTGCGGGACTGGAAAATCAATCGCCGGGTGGTGGTCGAGCGCAACCCCTATTACTGGAATGCAGACAATGTGCGCCTCAATGAAATTGTCTACTACCCAACTGAAAATGCGATTACCGAAGAGCGCATGTTCCGGGCCGGACAACTGCATTACAGCGGCACTGTGCCTGCGGACAAGATTGCTACCTACCAGAGCAATAACGACCCTGCCCTGCGTATCGATCCCTATCTGGGTATCTACTTTTATCGCATCAATGTAGAGACTCCACAGTTGCAGGATAAGCGAGTGCGCCGGGCTCTGGGTATGACTATTGATCGGGATCAGCTGACCCAGCGCATTCTTAAAGCCGGTCAGATACCTGCCTATGCCATCACCCCACCGGGCACTATGGGTTATTACCCCGAGAGCGATTTGCGCTTTGACCCTGAGGCTGCCCGACAGCTGCTGGCGGATGCTGGCTACCCTAACGGTGAGGGCTTTCCCAGCACCGAGATTCTCTACAACACCAGTGAGGGCCATCGCAAACTGGCGGTGGCCATTCAGCAGATGTGGAAGAAGCATCTTAATATTGATGTCACATTGCTCAACCAGGAATGGAAGGTGTATCTCAATAGCGTCAGCATGAAAGATTATCAGATTGGCAGAGCAGGCTGGATTGGCGACTATGTTGACCCCAATAACTTTCTCGATATGTTTCTCTGCAATGGAGGCAATAACCGCACTGGCTGGTGTAACCCGGTCTATGACGAGTTGATTTTAAAACATGCTCCGGAGGCTAAAACCCAGGAGGAGCGACTGGAAATCTTTACTCAGGCTGAGAAGATGCTGCTGGCGGATATGCCGGTGATACCTATTTATATTTACACTTCTAACAATCTGGTGGATCCTTCGGTAAAGAACTTTAGTGGCAATATTCTTAACCAACCGTCCTTTAGTGAAATCTATCTGGAGCCTGACAATGGGGGCCAGCAATAATGCTTAGATTTGCCTTTAACCGTCTATTGCAGGCTATTCCTGTATTGCTAATTGTTATCAGCGCCACTTTCTTTCTGGTACACAGTGCTCCGGGCGGCCCTTTCTCCGCAGATAAGGCGGTACCGCCAGAGGTTATTCGCGCGCTGGAAGCCCAGTACAATCTCGACCAGCCGCTGTGGCAGCAATATGTCAGCTATCTGGGTGATGTACTGCAGGGGGACCTTGGGCCTTCCTTTAAATATTCCGGGCGCACGGTCAATGAGCTGATTGCTGCGGGCCTGCCAGCCACCGCGGAACTGGCTATGTATGCCATGTTGGTGGCGCTGATTATTGGTATTAGTGCCGGTGTGCTGGCTGCCATGCGCCCCAATACTATGCAGGACTATCTGCCCATGTCGGCGGCCATGCTGGGTATCTGCATGCCCTCTTTTTTGCTTGGGCCAATACTGGTTCTGGTATTTGGTATTCATCTGGAATGGCTGCCGGTCTCCGGCTGGGGGGATATTCCCGGGGATAAAATTCTGCCGGCCATCACTCTGGGTACAGGATATGCTGCCTATATAGCGCGGCTGTCTCGAGGCGGGATGCTCGAGGTTCTATCTCAGGATTACATTCGCACTGCCAGGGCCAAAGGCCTGTCCGAACCGCTGATTATTTTTAAGCATGCCCTGCGGGGTGGCTTGATTCCGGTGGTGGCATTTTTGGGACCTGCCTTTGCCGGTCTGCTCGGCGGCTCCTTTGTGGTGGAGACTATTTTCCAGATTCCGGGGCTGGGGCGCTTCTATGTGCAAGCGGCCTTTAATCGCGACTACACTATGATTTTGGGTATGACGGTGTTCTTTGCCACGCTGATTATTCTGTTTAATCTGCTCTCGGATATGCTTGCCCTGTGGCTTAATCCTAAACTGCGTCAGCAGGCGGGAGGAGAGAGCTAATGGATAGGTTGCAAGCTATGGAAGAAAAAGGCAGCTCTTTGTGGCGAGATGCCTGGATCAAACTGAGCAAAAATTATCTCGCTCTGTTTGGTCTTGGAGTGATCGCCCTGCTCTGTATTGTGTCTCTACTAACACCTTGGATCGCGCCCTATGGTTATGAGGAACAGAATCTAATGCTGGGCGCCACAGCACCCAGTCTGGAACATTGGCTGGGCACGGATATCTTTGGCCGCGATATGCTGACGCGCATCATGTACGGTGGTCGGGTGTCACTTATGGTGGGCTTTATCGCAACTGCGGTGGCTCTGGTGATTGGTGTGCTCTGGGGCGCTATTGCCGGTTTTGTTGGCGGTCGCGTGGATGCGGTGATGATGCGTATTGTCGATATTATGTACGCCCTGCCCTTTATGATTTTTATTGTGCTGCTGATGGTGGTGTTTGGGCGCAATATTCTGCTGCTGTTTTTGGCTATTGGTGCGGTGGAATGGCTGACCATGGCGCGCATTGTGCGCAGTCAGGTGATGAGTCTGCGCAAACAGGAATTTGTTGAGGCGGCCTATTCATTGGGTCTGTCCCAATGGACTATTATCCGCCGTCATATTATTCCCAATACTTTGGGCCCGGTGATTGTCTACACCACCTTAACCATTCCCAGTGTTATGTTGCTGGAGGCTTTTTTAAGTTTTCTGGGCCTGGGTATTCAGCCGCCGGAGAGCTCTTGGGGTCTGCTGATTAATTATGGTGTTGAAACCATGGAGGAGTATCCCTGGCTGCTAATCTTCCCAGGGGTCACTTTATCTCTTACGCTGTTTGCCCTGAACTTTCTTGGCGACGGCCTGCGCGATGCTCTGGATCCGCGCACGTCGAAAGACTAATAAAGGAACTGCGCAATGGCCCTTCTCGATGTCAATGGACTCAAGATTTACTTTCACACCAGAGATGGTGTGGTCAAAGCTGTGGATGATGTCAGCTTCTCGGTGGACAGTGGCGAGACCTTAGCCATTGTCGGTGAATCTGGCTCGGGCAAGTCAGTGACCTGTTACAGTCTGTTGGATCTGCTGCCCAAACCTCCGGCCAAAATCGAAGGCGGCACTGCCCTGTTTGATGGCGAGGATCTACTAAGCTGCAGCCTGGAGCGCATGCAACATTTCCGCGGCAATGATATCGCGATTATTTTTCAGGATCCGATGACGTCTCTAAATCCTTTTATCAGTATTGGTGAGCAGCTGATTGAACCGCTGATCTACCATCCGGATAAGGCTCGCCGCCTGAGTCGGGAGGATGCCAGCAAGCGGGCTGTTGAACTGCTGGACGAGGTGGGCATTGTGGATGCACCTGCCCGCTTTAACTGTTACGCCCATGAGTTTTCCGGCGGTATGCGCCAGCGGGTGATGATTGCAATGGCGCTGATCAATGAGCCGCGGCTTTTGATTTGCGATGAGCCCACCACGGCTCTGGATGTGACTATTCAGGCGCAGATTCTGGAGCTGATTAAACAGCTGCAACAGAAGCGCGATATGGCGGTAATTTTTATCAGCCATGATCTGGGCGTGGTGGCTGGTATTGCCGACAATGTGATTGTGATGTGCGAGGGCACTGTGCGAGAGGCTGCGGATACGGAGTCGGTGTTTTATCGCACCAGTGACAGCTATACCAAGCGGTTGCTGGCGGCGATTCCTGAGGGGGCCAAAACTATGGCTAACCGGGCTGAGGAGGGCCAGCCTCTGATTGAGGTGAGTCATTTAAAAACCTATTTTAACGATTATTCCAGCCCTGCCGCTCGCGCTGAGAAGCGTCAGGTGAAGGCGGTGGATGATGTCTCCCTGTCGATTCAGCGGGGGGAGATTCTTGGTTTGGTTGGTGAGTCAGGTTCGGGCAAATCTACCGTTGGCCGCTCTATTATGCAGCTGGTGCCTATCACATCTGGCTCTGTTAGTTTTAATGGCACGCCTATAAGTGGGTTAAGTTCATCTCAGCTGGTGCCCTGGCGGCAGCGTATGCAGATGATTTTTCAGGACCCCTATGCGTCGCTTAATCCGCGCATGACGGTCTATCAAACTCTGGTCGAGCCTCTGCTGTACCACGGTCTTGCCAATAGCAACAATATTGAGCAGCAGGTGCAGCAGTTGATGGATGATGTGGGTCTGGCTCGGGCCAGTATGCGCAAGTATCCCCATGAATTTTCTGGTGGGCAGCGGCAGCGTATTGCGATTGGTCGGGCGATTGCGACTAAGCCGGAGTTGATTATTGCTGATGAGCCGGTGTCGGCATTGGATGTGACGATTCAGGCTCAGGTGTTAGATCTGATTCTTGATTTAGTTGAGCGGCACAATCTAACTATGATGTTTATCTCTCATGATCTGTCGGTGGTTCGCTATATTTCTGATCGGGTGCTGGTGATGCAACGTGGTTCGCTGATCGAGGAGGGTAAGACGGAGACTCTTTGGGCTAACCCTAAAGAGCCTTATACCAAGAATTTGCTTTCGGCGATTCCTTTGGCTGATCCTAAGTCTGAACGCGAGAGGCTTTCTAGCTAATTATTTTGCGGCCATGACGGGAGAGGTCAAGGTAAATCTGTTTGGGACTCACCTATCCCCGTCTTAGAGGGCCAGGGACAGGCAAGCCCAGTACCCGGCCAGTTTTGGGTCTTCTAAGTTTCTAATCCCTTAACTAATATCGAGTTGGCTGTGCTACCGGCGTCACGGTGTTTCGCGATCGCTTGATAGTCGTCGGAGTTCATCCAAGCTAAAGCAGATTGTTGTGATGGGAACTCAATAATTACCGACCTTGTATCATCCCAAGTGCCCGCCAATACCAACGGATCCTCATCGACACTCAACATCCTCCCATCGAACTTTTTGAACACCTCTTGGAAACCAGCTGAGTATTGATCGTATTCACTTCGATCATGTATGTTAAATCTAGCAATGATATAAACGGACATCCTGTTTAACTCCTAATGTTGTTTTAGCCAGCTTTTTATTAATCTCTATTCTAGCCACCAATTTTAAAGATAAAACCAAACTTATTTATGTGCAGTTTCTACCCAATCAATAATCATTTCGGCGAATAATTCTGGTTGATCAGCCCAGGCAAGATGGCCTGCTTCAGGTAAAATTTGTACCTTGCTTTGCGGCAAGGCGGCATCGAGATATTCAGCATTGCTGGGGTCGAACAGCACATCGAGCTCACCCCAGAAAACCAAGGTGGGTATATCGATTTCTTTCACTCGACCTGCCAGCTCTGAAGCTTTGGAACGAAAGTCTTTAAACCAGTAAACCACTTCAGGGGCGCGGCCCGAGTAAGACCGTTTATAGTCATCTATTTGCTTAGGGTTGGCCCGATGACGGATAGACCCAAGTTTTGCCGAAAAAGCGATGAGTGGCCCAGCACCTAACAAACCCGTCATAAAACGCATAAAACCAAATTTGGCCAACATATTGATCATAAACGCCAGTTTGAACGGGCCAGGTGCACCGACACCATGCCCAGCCACTAAACTTTTCACACGATGCTTATGGTTGAGTACATAGGCGAGCGCTGCTCCCATTCCCACATCCGGCGCGACAAGATGAATATCATGCAGGTCAAGCTCATTAAAGATCGCAGCCAGATGAGCACCCTGAGCGGTAGGTGACATATCGTTGCGGTCGCCTTGAGAAGCACCAAACCCCGGTAGATCAATGGCAATTACCCGACATTTCTCTGTCAGTGCTTGCCAGGAACCGGTAAAACTCAAAATACTTTCTGGGAACGGGCTGAGTAAAACCACCAGCGGTGCATCGGCTGGCCCAGCTTCAGCAAGGCGAATATTGCGGCCCGCAATGGCGCGGAATTCCGTGGGGATAGCGACATCCGGCGTTTCAAACGATACCGCCGACTTACGGGCCGCTTTTACTTTTCCCCACTCGGGTGACACCAACAGAAGTGAAGCAGCGTTGAGTTGATCGTACAAATTAAGTTTTTTCATATTAATTTTCCAACAATTTAGTTAAAGCTCAGTCGCTTTTGTATATGCAATTGATCAGTGGTTATTGATGCTTGCCTGCAACCCAACCCTGCGAGGCGAGTTGGTCCATTGCAAAGCTCTTAGGCGAGCTTTCCAAGGTGGTTGCCATTGTGTCGTTCCAGCGATTCAGAAAACCAAATAATGAAATTACCGCCACAATTTCTACAGCCTGCTTCTCACTAAAGTGTCTTGACAACTCATCCATGTGCTCAGCGTCTACTCCATTGGGTACCATGCCCGCATGCACTGCCACCCGCAGCGCCGCTTTCTCCTGCTCAGAAAATAAGTCGTTTTTCTCAAACTCAAATATCGCTTTTATTTTTTCTGCGCTGACATTATTTTTTTGTGCTGAGTTAGCGGTATGTGCTTGGCAATAACGGCAACCCGCTGCGTTACTCACCGCGAATGCAATCATTTGCTTTAACCCAGCATCTAGTTCACCGCTGTTTAGAACCGTTGCCCCAAGACCCCCAAAAGCTTGAGTCAGTTCTGGCCAATGTGCCATGGTCATCATGGATGTTGGCAGAAAGCCCATCGATGCCTCTACCATTTGCAACATCGGTTCTAACTCAGGTATGTCCTTGCGCTGTTTGGGTATGATGTGTGTCATGGCGATCCTACTGGTTATTTTTATGAGGCTATTTTTAGGAGCTTATTTTGAGTAGCTGCTTACCAAGATTTTGCCCGGCATAAAGCCGCTGTAAAGTGGCAGGGATATTTTCAAACCCTTCCTGTAAGTCGACCTGATAAATTAATTGGCCTGATGAAACCCAGCCCATTAGTTCTTGGACAGCCTCCATCGCTCGCGGCATGTAATCCAAAATAACGAATCCTTCCATGCGCGCTCGGTTAATGGTTAGGTTCGCCAAATTTGAGGGCCCAGGTATAGGTCCAGTCGCGTTATAACCGGAGATGCTGCCACATAAAACAATGCGAGAACGCAGATTAACGTGATCTAGGGCTGCCTCGAGGATGGGGCCGCCTACGTTATCGAAAAATACGTCCCACTTGTCGGGGCAGTGATGAGCAATTTGTGCATTAACATCTTCATTTTTATAGTCGATGACGGCGTCGAAGCCGGCAGTCTCTTTTAACCACCGACACTTATCTGGACCACCAGCAATACCTACGACACGGCAACCCTTAATTTTTGCGATCTGACCGACAAACGAGCCAGTAGAACCTGCAGCTCCAGAAACAAGAACGGTTTCACCGGCTTTAGGCTGACCAATCTCCAGCAAGCCAAAATAGGCCGTGAGCCCGGTTATACCGAGCACAGACAACATCATTTCAGGCGATACTCCTGCTGGCAATTTAACCAAACCCATTGGGCCTTCACCGGGAGCTGCAACAACATAGTCTTGCCAATAGCCGGTCGTTTGCACTAGATCGCCCACCTCAAAATCCCCATGATGCGACTCTATTACTTCCCCAACAGAACCTGCCCGCATGGGCTCTCCGATGGCCACTGGCGGTAGATAAGCCTTGCGGTCAACCATCCAGTTTCGCTGTGCCGGATCAAATGACAAGTAAAGATTCTTTACCAGAACCTCACCAGTTTTCGGCTTAGGAATCGGAGTTTCAGCGTACTTGAAATTATGTGGACCAACCATCCCAGTAGGTCTCTCGGCTAATAGCCATTGTCGATTTATAGTCACTATAACTCTCCTATTTCGGTTAGATTGAGCCAAGAATTTTGCTTATATTCTTGCGAAATTTATTACCAAAGGGCGGACGCGCACCAATGATAGGCAAGACATCGATCATAGTTTGACTGTAAATCGCGCGGGCGTGGCTCAGGGTTCTAAACCCTTCCGGACCGTGATAAGCGCCCATACCAGACGCCCCAACACCACCAAATGGAAGATCCTCTTGCACGTAGTGAAGCGTTATATCATTGATACAAACACCCCCACTTTGCACATGGCTTAGTAGGTATTCCTGCTCAGGTTTATCTTTACCAAAGTAATACATGGCAAGAGGGTTTCGACGGGGTTCAATCATATCGGGCACTTCAGCCACATCGGAATAGGTCATCACGGGAAGAATAGGACCGAATATTTCCTCGTGCATCACCAGCATATCTTCATTAACGTTTTGCAAAATATGTAAGGGCATACGACGATTGTCTTTAGACGCACGCGTCTTGTCAGCACCGACAATTGTGAGTTTGGCCCCCTTAGCTACTGCGTCATCAATGTAGTTCTGCAACCTGGCGAAGTGTCTTTCGTTGATAACACCCGCATAATCCTCATTTTCAGTAATGTTGGGATACATTGACTGCACCTCCTGAACTACCCGCGCTATCAACTGCTCTTCCAGCTCATGCGGCACAACAACGTAGTCTGGCGACAGGCATAATTGACCACCATTTAAAAGCTTGCCGAATGTGAGGCGTGTTCCGGCCAGATCAAGCTTTGCACTTCGACCAATGATGACAGGCGACTTGCCGCCAAGTTCTAATGTGACGGGAACCAGATTTTTCGAGGCTGATTGCATTACTTTCGCGCCGACATTAGTAGACCCGGTAAACAGAAGGTGATCGAAAGGCAGCTCCGCAAAACGTTGACTAATCTCGGCTCCACCGGTTACGACTGCGACTTCATCGTCTGAGAAATACTTGGGGACAACTTCGGCGAACAGCGCCGCTGTTTCAGGAACGAATTCTGAAGGCTTTAATAACGCTCGGTTACCTGCAGCAAGCGCACTTGTCAGAGGCGCAACAGTCAAACCAAAGGGCAGATTCCAAGGAGAAATAATGCCGACAACGCCCTTGGGGAAATGCCTAACCTGACTCTTACCACCCAAAAAATTCATTGGTTTATTGGTTTTTCGCTTTTCGGGCTTCATCCACTCTTTCAGATGTTTCATTGAATAGTCGATACCCTCGACCTTTCCCGCAAACTCTGAGAACAAACTGAACTCATAGGACCGTGCACCACCAAATTCGCGCTTGGTCGTTTCCGCAAACTCTTTTTTATTTTCAACAATCAGTGCCTTGAGTCTCTTTAGGCGGTCAATCCTTGTCGCATAGGTGACTTCGCCCTCAGCACGAAACTGGCTTCTCTGCAGTTCGATTAGTGCGTCCAGATTTTGAGTGTCTAATTGAGTGACTTTTTTGTTTTTAGCTGTGCTCATAATTTCTTTCTCTGGTTAATATGCATGCGTTCTATGTTGTTATTGGCTAGGGATTTTCTTCGCTTAAATATTGGATACTGCTTCGGTACGAATGCCCTCTATAATGCGAACAGCGTTCTTAATAAAGAGGGGCTCGGACGAAAAACTAGCGATAAGATCTTGAACATCTTCAGGCAACTCTTCGTGATCAAGTGATGGACCCTGGTCCCCTTGGCTTGCACCAATCAGGAGAACGCCCATTGTTTTTACTACCTCTATCGCTTGCGCCTCACTTAAACTGAGTGAGATGGACGTCGCCTCAGCAATCGCCTCCACCTGTTTGATGAACAATTGCTTAGAACTGATGAGCCGGGGGATGGCAACATTGTGTTCGATCATATGTTCAAGCCTGATAAGTAGTGGCAAGAAGGTTCCGTCTGCTGAGGCAGTGCTAACTAGTTTTTGGGCATACGCCTTACTTGTCATGGAATCAGATAAGCCATCGAAGAACACATGACTCCATCGAATCAGGCTTTGCTCATAGAGGGTCAGGAAAAGTTCTTCCCTAGTTTGGAAGTAGAGGTACAGCGTACCCTTAGCTAACCCAGTCTTCTTGGCGAGCTTAGACATAGAGAACGCCTCATACCCAACCTCAAGGAAGTACGTTTCAGCTGTCTCTAGTACTGCTTGTCGCCGCAGCGCCTTTTGGTCTGCGCTTCTCGCTCTCTGATTAATAGCAACGACTGAACTCATGAGTATCTCCATAATATTTTCTGTTTGGATGCCTGGCTAAGATTGGCTGGAAGCTCTCGGCCATGAGCAGATCTGCAATTTACTATATAGCTGACCAATGGTCATTTCAACCTCTTTATTAAGATGAGATAGTTGTGAGTGCCGATTGCCAGCAAAAAATAGTCAGGTGGGCAAAGTCTAAGCTGTTGCTACTTGAACTAATTTAACATTCCAATGACCACCGTTCATTTATATACTGACCACCGTTCAATTAAGATCACACATCTAAAAATAAAACTAATAAGAGGCAGCTCGGACTCATCAGACCTAGCCTCAAAGCATAGCGAGATAGACAAATGAAGTTACTCACGTTCAAACTGCAAAGCGAAGAATATCTGGGTGCTTTGACGGATACCGGCGTCGTCAACCTGAGTGCTGCTGCGCCGGAAGATCTCGCTTTTTCCTCCATGCAACAGTTCATAGAAGCTGGTCAGCCAGCCCTTGATCGCGCCTATGCTCTACTAGCCTCTGGCCCAGCCTCCATACCATCTGACCAAGTGGACTGGTTAGCACCACTGCCGATACCAACTCAAATACGTGACTGCCTGGGTTTCGAAGAGCATTTAAAGAATGCGTTTGAAAGCGCCATTAAGCTGAGCGCTATGGCTACGGATGACCCCGGGAAAGCTGAACAAGAATTTCGTGCTAGTGGTCGATTTGCTGCCCCAGACGTCTGGTATCAACAACCCCTCTATTACAAAGGCAACCGTTTTTCTGTCGCACCAACTGGCAAAGATATTGTCTGGCCAGACTATTCCGAGGTAATGGATTTTGAGTTAGAAATGGCCTGCGTTATTGGTAAAAAGGGCAAAGATATCAGTACAGACAACGCCGAAAACCATATATTTGGCTACACAATATATAACGACTTCTCAGCACGAGACGCTCAAATGGTCGAGTCTCAAGGCATGTTGGGGCCAGCCAAAGGCAAAGACTTTGACGATTCAATTGTTCTTGGGCCGGTTATCGTCACCAGAGATGAGCTCGACAATCCTTACAACTTGCGCATGCAAGCTCGGGTCAATGGAGAGACCTGGTGCGACAACAACAGCAACACAATTCACTGGAAGTTCTCAGACATGATCGCCCATATCAGCAAGAGCGAGACCCTTTACCCCGGCGAAGTGATTGGCTCGGGTACCGTAGGTTTGGGCTGTGGTCTTGAGCATCTGCGCTTTTTAAACGATGGCGACATTGTCGAGCTTGAAGTCGAAAAAATTGGTGTTATCTCAAACAAAATTATAAGGCGGTAATATAAATGAGTAATCAAGAAAGCCTCAAGGTTAATAATGAAAACAGCGGTGGGGAGTTTTCTCGGCATTGGCTATTAGTGTTGGTTTGCGCTGCGGGGATCGGCGTGGGTGTCTCCGCACTGCCCTTTTACACCCAGGGCATATTTATTGAAGCCTGGATCGCCGACTTTGGTTGGACAAGGGCTCAAGCCTCTCTTGGCATTCTGGGGTCGACCCTGGCTCTGGCTGCAGCATTGCCTTTTATCGGCTTAGTTGTTGACCGCTACGGCCTTGTAATGCCGGTTATGATTTCTCTGATGGGGCTGTCACTCGCCTATGTATTGCTCGGTATGTTCGTTCAGTCTATTGCTACCTTTGTCATGCTGGCAATGCTGCAGGCCATACTTGGTAGTGCATCATCACCATTGGCCTATACCCGCGCGATCAATACCGTATTCAATAAACAACGGGGCTTGGCCCTTGGCATTGCTCTGTCGGGTGCAGGTGTGGCAGCCACATTTGGGCCGACTTTGATTAGTAACGCAATCGAATCCTTCGGCTGGCGAGGCGCTTACTTTGCAATGGCCGCATTCACTCTGGTAGTGGGATTAATCATCGTTGCCGTTCTATCCCGTCTCAATGGCGCCAAAACACCATTGAATATCGACACAGAGGCGGCTAGCAGAGACTTTAAAATTGCAAAGGCAAGTCGCACCTACTGGACAATCATGGCGGCGATATTTTGCCTGTCTCTAGGGCTTGGCGGATTGATGATTCACTTTGTACCCGTTCTGCTAGAGATCGGCTTCACCACAAATGCCGCGGCCAAAATTGCAGGTGTTATTGGTATCGCCGTTGTACTGGGCCGACTCTTGGTAGGTTTTGCTGTTGACCGCATATTTGCGCCACGGGTAGCCATTGCCATTCTATTCGCCTGTATCTCAGGGGTTTTGGCATTGGCACTATTTGGTTCCGCGGTCGCAGTACCAGCTGCATTTGTAATAGGGTTTTCCGTGGGGGCCGAAGTTGATCTGATTGGCTATCTAGTGGCCAGATATTTTGGCATACATGCCTATGGCCAGATCTATGGCAGACAATACGCAACATTCTTAATCGCAACGGGCCTTAGTCCAGTAATTCTCGGTGCGGTTCGTGACGTGACTGGCAGTTATACGGGATCTTTATTTACCGCCGCAGTCTTTATGGTCGTATCAGCTGCTCTGTTCGCAAAGCTGCCAAAGTTTGAACAATAGTGGGACACTACAAGCCTCAGGCTCGCGGGAGATTTATATAATGCAATTAATACGAACCCGCAGTGCTTGCCAGAGTAAAGAGGCGCTTTGCTTCCGCTCAAGATGACAGTTGGGTGGTGGAGGTTTAGCCGCAGCTGATGCCGGTGCCGCGGAGACCGCAGTACCCTGCTGGGTTCTTGGCTAGATACTGCTGATGGTAATCCTCGGCATAGTAGAAAGTTGGGGCCGTTTTTATCTCCGAGGTGATCAAACCGAAACCGAGATCAGTCAACTGCTTCTGCACAGAGCCAGCAGATGTATTGGCAGCCTCTAGCTGTGCAGGACTAGTGCAGTAAATAGCCGAGCGATACTGGGAACCGCGATCATTGCCCTGACGCATACCCTGGGTGGGATCATGGGCCTCCCAAAACACCGCCAGTAATTTCTCATAACTGATCAGCCTGGGATCAAACACCACCAGTACCACCTCAGTGTGACCAGTCATACCAGTGCAGGTTTCTTTATAGGTTGGGTTGGGCGTATGGCCGCCCGCATAGCCTACCGCCGACGTCACCACACCAGGCTGCTCCCAGAAGCGCCGCTCGGCACCCCAGAAACAGCCCATCGCAAAATAGGCAGACTCCAGACCCTCAGCAAAGGGACCAACAATAGGCTGGCCGTTAATAAAATTAACATTGTTAATCGGCATCGACTCGCTGCGGCCTGGTAGGGCCTCATCGGCGGTGGGCATTGCTGGGGTATTGAAAAACATAATAAAACCTATTCTTAGATAGCTGCCAGACCAAGCTCAATATCAGCCTTGATATCAATAATATCCTCAAGGCCAACAGCAATACGAACCAAACCATCACTAATACCGGCAGCAGCTCGCGCCTCATCGGTCAAGCGACCATGGGTAGTGGTAGCCGGATGCACAATCGTGGTTTTGGCATCACCCAGATTGGCGGTTAGAGACAGCATTTTAGTGTTGTCGATAACACGCCAGGCAGACTCGCGACCGCCCTCAACAACAAAAGACACTACACCACCAAAATCAGACTGCTGCTTTTTAGCCAGCCCATGACCGGGATGATCCTCAAGCCCAGCGTAAAATACTTTGCTCACCTTGGGGTGGTCATTAAGCCAGGTCGCCAACTCAGCCGCATTTGCCGAATGGGCCTGCATACGAATACGCAATGTCTCCAACCCTTTGAGAAACACCCAGGCATTAAATGGACTCATGGTCGGCCCGGCAGCACGCAAAAAGCCTACCACCTGCTCCATTAATTCTGAGTTGCCAACCACGGCGCCACCGAGGCAGCGGCCCTGACCATCGATATATTTGGTCGCCGAATGGACAACGATATCCGCGCCCCAATTCAGGGGCTTCTGCAATACCGGAGTGCAGAAACAATTATCCACCACAAAGGTTGTGCCGGCTTTTTGGCTGATAGCAGCCAGCGCCTCAAGGTCAGCAATCTCAGAGAGAGGATTCGAAGGGGTTTCGCAAAACAGCATTTTGGTATTCGGCTGAATCGCATTTTGCCAGGCATCCAGATCAGCCAGAGGCACATAGGTCACAGCAACACCGAACTTGGTAATGTACTTGTCCATCATCACCCTGGTACTGCCAAACACATCCTGAGAACACACCACATGGTCGCCTGATTGCAGCAGTGCCATAATCACACTGAGCGCTGCTGCCATGCCCGAGGCGGTAGCAACACATTGCTCGCCCTCCTCCAACGCTGCCAGACGCTGCTCAAAACTGCGCACCGTGGGGTTGGTGTAGCGAGAGTAAACATTGCCCTGCAGCTCATTGCTAAAGTACTTGGCCGCCATCTCGGCGCTTTCAAAAACATAGCTGGACGTCAGAAACATGGCTTCAGCATGCTCATTCTCATGAGTGCGCTGATAGCCGCTACGAATAGCTACTGTGTCCTGCTGATACTTGTCCATTTCCTTGTCCATGTTTAATTCAAGGGTTTCAGTATAGACCCTTTAAGTCACACTATTATTGTGAATGCCAATCACCTGGCCCTTTTTAGGCTCAACAGCGGGATCCACTTTTTGCTTGGCCGAATCGTTGCGCAACCCTTCAATACGATCCAGATAAGCCTTATCCACATCACCAGTCACATAGTTGCCATCAAACACTGAGCACTCGAAACGCTGTACATTCTCATTGCCCTCTGCACCAGAGGCTATAAGATCGTCCAGATCCTGGTAGATCATCCAGTCTGCACCAATAATCTGACCCACTTCCTCGTCAGTGCGACCATGGGCGATCAGCTCATTGGCCGAAGGCATATCGATACCATATACATTAGGGTAGCGCACACCAGGGGCCGCCGACGCCATATAAACTTTATTGGCACCAGCATCGCGGGCCATCTGAATAATTTCCTGAGAGGTCGTGCCGCGCACAATACTGTCATCCACCAGCAGAACATTCTTGCCCGCAAACTCTAGCTTTACCGCATTGAGCTTTTGACGCACAGACTTTTTGCGCTCAGTCTGCCCCGGCATAATAAAGGTGCGACCAATATAACGATTTTTCATAAAGCCTTCGCGCAGCTTTACACCCAGACGCTCGGCCAGTGCCTGGGCAGAGACGCGGCTGGTATCTGGTATCGGTATCACCACATCTATGTCATGTTCGGGTCGCTCACGGAGCAGCTTCTCTGCCAGCTTTTCGCCCATACGCAGACGGCATTTGTAGACCGAAATATTGTCCATCAATGAATCCGGGCGGGCAAAATACACATGCTCAAAAATGCATGGCACCAGCTCATGGTCGGCGGCACATTGCTGCAAATGAATCTCGCCGGACTTATCAATAAATAGCGCTTCCCCTGGCTCCAGATCGCGAATCAGATCAAAACCCAGACTGTCCAGAACCACAGACTCAGAGACAACTGCATATTCTCGACCGGCTTCAGACTCCCGCACACCAAAGCACAGAGGACGAATACCATGGGGGTCGCGGAAAGCAAACATACCGTAATTGGCAATCAGACCAACTACCGCATAGGCACCGCGACAGCGCTTGTGCACCTGTTCTACCGCGGCAAAAATATCCGCGCTGGTGGGCTCAAGCTTGCCACGCATCTGCAACTCATGGGCAAATACATTGAGCAATACTTCAGAATCGGAATCTGTATTCAAATGGCGCAGGTCAGCGCGGAAGATATGCTCGCGCAACTCATCGGCATTGGTGAGATTGCCATTGTGGGCCATGCAGATGCCATAGGGAGAATTTACATACAGCGGCTGAGCCAGAGCCGGGCCGGAGCTGCCAGCTGTGGGGTAGCGCACATGGCCAATACCCACATCACCGATCAAACGCACCATATGGCTGCGGCGGAACACATCCCGCGCCAGACCTTCGCCCTTGCACTGGTGCAGCTCGCCATTGGCCTCAGTGACAATACCAGCGGCGTCCTGTCCGCGATGCTGCAGCATCGTCAAGGCATCGTAGAGCCGTAAATTTACATCTGAAGTTCCAGAAATTCCAACCACACCACACATGGGCTACATCCAACTCGTCAAGTAGTCTTTCACAGCGGTCGCCGCCTCCCTGCCCCAGACTTCAAAGCCCTGAAACAGAGGAATCAGCGATGACGCCATCCACCAAGGGTCCTCGTCAACCGGCACTGCCTGAGGCAATATTATTACTATCGCCAGCACCACCAACAACCCTCTAAATACACCGAAAACCAATCCTAACGTCCTGTCCGTGCCGCTCAATCCGGTCGAGCTTACCAGTTTCCCCAATAAAAAATTTGCCACAGAGCCAAGCAACAATGTGCCGACAAACAAACCGGCCCAGGCCGCCAACTGGCGCATTGAAGCCAGATCAATAAAGTTAACCAGCAGCTCAGCCGCAGGCTCCTTAAACGCCATGGCCACCGCAAAAGCGGCAACCCAGATCACCAGAGACATGGCCTCTTTGACAAATCCCCGCACCAGACTGATCACCCCAGAGATTGCGACAATACAAATAATCCCTATATCTACAGTTGCTATATCCATAAGTTACCCGACCAGTATCGCCTAGAGCACCGCAGCAAAAATCTTTGACTCAACCTTGAGCTCAAGATCAATTTTGCCCTGATCCAACTGCGCCCGGCGCTTATCTAGATTCGGTCCGACCCACAGCTGATAGCGAGTTTTGTTTGACCCCTGCACATTGTTGAGAAACGCCTTAAAACTTTTTTTGCGCAGACGGTTTAACGCCGCGTTGGCATTGTCTTTATTGTCAAAGGTACCCACCTTGATATACCAGCGCTTGGGCATATTCATCTTGTCCAGCTCAATGGGCTTATCATCAGCAGATGCAGGGATAAGTTTATCCGCATCAAAAATAGCGGTCTTGAGACTGCTGCCATCCACTGCTGTGGGGCGCACAGCTTTGTCCACAGCCACCGCACTCATCTCTGGGGCAGGGGGCAGTTTGCTGCTGCGGTCAACACGACTGGGGTCGGTAAAATCAAACAGTACCGGCAATATAATCAAGCCCAGTGCACCCAGCACCAGGGATCCGACTATTCTCTGCTTTAAACCTTTACTCAATGCCGACCTCTGCCAAAATCAAATTCAAAACCAGTGCAACCGTATGGAAGGACCCAAAAACCACAATTCTCTGGGCCTCGCTGTCAGCGCTGACAGCATCGACAGCCTGTAAAAAGGCCTCTTCAATAGATTGATGCAAATCCCCTGACTGGGCGGCATTGTATAACAAATCGAGCAGATATTGACCTTTGCTGGCCCTTGAACTCTGGCTTATTTCAGCAATATGCCAATGGCTAATCACCGGGCTCATGGCAGCGAGGATACCGGACCAGTCTTTATCATCCAGCACCGACGCCACCGCCACACAGCCCCCCTGCTGGGCAGCTAAACTCCGGGATAACTGAGTCGCCGCTGCCGGGTTATGGGCAACATCCAAAACCACCTCCACCCCGCGAAAATTCAATTTCTGCTGGCGACCTCTAAGGCCAACCTGCTGCAGAGCTTTGCGACTGGTTGCAACCTCTAACTCAATCCCCGCTGCCAACAGCGCCTGCAATGCGACTGTTTTATTGATCGCCAATAGGCTTGACTGAGCCAGCTGATCAATCTCCAGCTGACCAGGCTCCTTCCAATGCGAGCAAAGCAGACTGACCGCAAAGGGATCCTCAGCGGTCAGGGAAAAGTCTTTGCCTGCAAACAAGGCATTGGCACCAGTCTCAGCCACCATCTGTTCAAACCCGGCCGGATGGTCCTGCTCGCCGACAATCAGAGGTCGGCCAGATCTGGCAATACCCAGCTTCTCCCGGGCAATGGCCTCTCTGGTATCTCCGAGCCAGTCCTGATGGTCCAGTGCCACACTGGTGAGCACAGCCACATCCGCATCAATAATATTAATCGCATCAAGACGACCGCCCAGCCCCACTTCCAGCAGCATCACGTCGGGCTGGGCCTGATAGAAAATCACCAGCGCCGCCAGGGTACCAAACTCAAAATAGGTCAGGGAGATATCGCCGCACTGGGCTTCAATCAGCTCAAAGGCGTCGACAATTAATTGATCGGCAACAGGCTCACCGCCGAGGCAGATACGCTCGTTGTAATGTAAAAAATGGGGGGAGGTAAACATGCCTGTGGAATAGCCATGTTCCAGCAGTATCGCCTGCATACAGGCAAGGCTCGAACCCTTGCCATTGGTGCCGGCAACGGTGATCGCCAGAGGCGATTTTTGCTGATTAAAACCATGTTCAGCCTGCAGTCGCTGCCACACCATTGAAACGCGGTGCAGACCAAGTTCAATCTCGCTGGGGTGCCTGCTCTCTAAAAGATTCAGCCAGTCAGCAAGGCTGCGTTCAGGCATCAGCAGGTTCTGGCAGGTGCATCAGTTTGGAGAGAATACTGCCCAGGCGATCCCGCATCTGGTGACGGCTGACAATCATATCGATATGACCTTTCTCCAGCAAAAACTCACTGCGCTGAAAACCTTTGGGCAGCTTCTGGCGAATGGTCTGTTCAATAATATTGGGCCCAGCAAAGCCAGCGCGAGCGCCCGGCTCGGCAATATTTAAATCACCCAGCATAGCCAGACTGGCAGAGACACCGCCGTAGACAGGGTCTGTCATTACCGACACATAGGGCACACCAGCTATTCTCAAGCGCTCCAGCACAGCACTGGTTTTAGCCATCTGCATCAGCGAGATTAACGCCTCCTGCATACGGGCACCGCCAGTGGCAGAGAAGCAAATAAAGGGACGTCGTTGCTCCAGAGCAAGATTGGCTGCGCGGGTGAACTTCTCCCCCACTGCATAGCCCATGGAGCCACCGTGAAAGGCAAATTCAAAGGCACAGGCGACCACAGGAATGCCCTTGAGATCGCCACTCATGGCAATCAGCGCATCTTTTTCACCGGTTTTTTTCTGCGCATCGGAGAGGCGGTCTTTGTATTTTTTAACATCGCGGAATTTGAGCCGATCTATGGCTTCCACATCTTCAGCGATCTCAGTGCGGCCCTCTTCGTCAAGGAAGATACCCAGACGGCGGCGGGCGCCAATGCGCATATGATGCTCACATTTGGGGCAGACATCGAGATTGCGTTCTAATTCGGGACGGTATAAAGGCGAAGCGCACTTGGGACATTTTTTCCACAGCCCTTCAGGCACGGAATTGGCGCGTTCGTTTTTGCTTGCGGCGGGACCTGCGGGTCTAATGCGTTTCAGCCAGTTCATCGATTACCTTTCAACTTACATAAATCAGTCAGGGCTACTAATGGGCACAGTGCCAGAAGAGGCGTATTCTATCACGACCCCCTCAATGGAGATAAGACCCGCAGCATATATTTATTTGGGCCAGTCTGCTTTTATTACAGCTAGTCTAAATATAGCCAAAATCAGCCTGCTTGGCATTGGCCACAAAGGCAGCCACTTTTTGCTCGTCTTTAATTCCCGGGCTGGATTCAACACCACCACTGACATCAACCATATAGGGGTGCACCTGGGTCACCGCATCGGCCACATTGTCTGGCCGCAGCCCGCCCGCCAGAATCAGCTTATAGTCCCTCTGGGCCGGCAGTCGGCTCCAGTCAAACTGATGGCCGGTACCGCCGTATTGATCGTCGGACCAGGCATCAAACAGATAGCCACCTTCAGCATGGTAAGCCGCCACTTCCGCTCCCAGATCCAAACCCTCACGCATGCGAATGGCGCGGATAAAGGGAAAGCCAAACTGTTGGCAAAATGCCGGGGTCTCGTCGCCATGAAACTGCAGCAGATCAGGTTTAACCTCGGCAATCACCTGCTTTACAGTGGCCTCATCTGCATTGACCAGCAGCACCACCGCCATTGTCTCGGGACCAATTACAGCGCGGATTTCAGCAGCCCGTTGAATATCCACATAGCGGGAGCTGTTGCTGTATACCACCAGACCCAGGGCATCTGCACCAGCCTGCTGAGCCATCAGTGCCTGTTCCGGGCTAGTGATACCACAAATTTTTACCTTAACTGTCATAAATTCTTCTCTGTTAGCTCTCACTTCTATCTTCTCTATAGCCTAACCCAGCTGATCAGGCAAAAATGCCGGGCCAGTGGGCAGCTGGGGCAAGGCAAACTGGGACGGATAATTTACATTCACCAGATAGAGCCCATTGGGCGCTGCAGTAGCGGCACTTTTACAGCGATCGCCCTCAGCGAGCAGCTGTTTAATCCAGCTCGGCTGCTGGCGGCCAAAGCCCACTTCCAACAACGAGCCCACCATATTGCGCACCATATGCAAAACAAAAGCATTGGCACTCACCTCAAACACCAGCAGCTGGCCATGCTGATAAATATTGGCGCTGGTCACATGGCGAAAAGGCGATAGTGACTGGCAGCCAGCACCGCGAAATGCAGAGAAGTCCTGCTCCCCCAGCAGATACTGACAGGCCTCCTGCATAGCGGAAGGGTTGACCGGGAATTTAACCCAGGTGACCCCATTGGCCAAGATGGCAGGCCGCGCTTTGCTGGCAGCAATGACATAGCGATAGGTGCGTGAAGTGGCACTGAATCTGGCATGAAAAGCTGCATCAACTTCATCGGCCCAGGCCAGTGAAATACTGTCGGGCAACTGGCTATTGGCACCCTGCACCCAGTTGTGGCCAGTGCGCTGGGCACTGCTATCAAAATGTATCACCTGATGGCTGGCATGCACTGCAGTGTCGGTGCGCCCGGCACAGCTGAGAACCATCGGCTCACTGGCCACATAGCTCAGGGCCCTCTCAAGCTCCGCCTGCACCGACGGGCTGTGCTTCTGTTTTTGGAAGCCACAAAAAGCACTGCCGTCGTATTGAACGACGGCAGCATAGCGTTTAATTCCTGCAGGCAACCTGTGCCCTTCGGGAATCCTGCAATTTGGGGTATAGACCCAATCAGGCACGGTTAATATCCATTCAAATTAGTTGCCAATACTATCCAGCACAGCCTGGGCTCGGGCTCTGTCTTCGTCATCGGCCTCTTCAATAATTTCGCTAAGAATTTCCCGGGCACCTTCGGCATCACCCATTTCAATGTAGGTGGCAGCCAGATCGAGCTTTACATCCACCGAGTTGATCTCACCCACATCTTCCAGACCTTGAAACTGGTCCAGATTAGCTGCTATATCAGCCAGGGCATCGGCCTCTGCACCCATAGATTTTTGCAGTGCATCGACACCGGGCAGATCAATATCCTCGGCCTGCTGCACAGGCTCCACCGCTGCAAAAGATGAGGCCGCGGACTCTTCAGTCTCGGGCCCATCATCCAGAGGGTCGGCTTTATTAGCCGGGCTGACATCGGCAAAAATGCCGCCATCCATAAAGCTATCATCGAGAAAATCTTCGTCGAGTACGGATTCGGCGAGCTCATCGACGATTTTATCATCAGGTTCTTCATTAAGAGAGGTTGAGGGCTCGGGTTCTTCATCAAGAGAGGCTGAGGGCTCGGGCTCTTCATTAATAGGAGCTGAGGGCTCGTGTTCTTCTGAAGCTTCTTGATCCGTCGAGGGTTCGGACTCTGGTTCAGGATCTTCGTTAGGAGACGCTGAAGGCTCCTGTTCCTCTGAAGCTTCTTGATTCATCGAGGGTTCGGACTCTGGCTCAGGATCTTCGTTAAGAGACGCTGAAGGCTCCTGCTCCCCTGAAGCTTCTTGGTTCGTCGAGGGTTCGGACTCTGGCTCGGACTCTTCTAAGGGCTTTTGCTCTTCAGGCCCCAGAATCACCGAGGCCATAGATGTGGCAACTTCATCGCCGGTCAATTCAATCTCGAGGAAAATCGGCTTTAACTCGTCCCGGCGACCTTCCCTAAACAACACTTCCATCAGCTTGAGGCGGCTGGCGGTGTCGGCAGCATCGGCGTCGCGGGCTTTCTGCAAAATCTCTATGGCCTGATCGATATTGCCCAGGGACAGATACACTTCAGCCTCTGCAGTGGCTTCAACCATGGAATCAAAAATCTCCGGGCTGACATCCGCATCCTCTTCGGCAAAGATTTCTTTGTCGGTCTCGTCAAACAGATTATCTTCCGGATCAAGCTCCAGACCATCCAGCTCATCGACCAGCAGATTGGCGCCTGTATCCACAGATGTACCGTTATCATAGTCCTGATAACCAGCGCCTGCGGCACTCTCGTCCAGCTGCTCGGAATCGTCCGGGCTAGTTTTGGAGGTTCTGCGCAGCAGCATGACTAGAACCAGAATAATCACCCCTAAACCCAACCACAGGTACCAGGGCTGCTCCTTTAACTGGGCTTGAAAGTCTTCAACTGGGCTGGCTTTTGCCACAGGGGGCACAGCGGCCTCCTGCTCTTCGGCAACATCTACCAGGGTTTCCATGGTGTCGACCTGAGCCTCCAGCAGAGCCATGCGCTCGCGCAGCTCGTTATTTTCCAGCTGGGTTTTGCTCATTTCATCCTGGGTCACCACCAGCTCAGAATTTAGCTGGTCTACCTGGTCAACCTCAGCTGCCACAGCGGTATCGGCATCCTCTGACGGCCCTTCAGGAAACTGACCTTCCTCAGACTCCAGCCCGTCACCGGCAATGGCCAGCTCGGTGGCTTCAGATGCATCGTAGGCGGTAATCAATTCCAGAACGCCACCGGACTCCTGCTGGTCAGCACTGCTGTCTAACTCCGGGAACAGCTCATCTACGGCGAATAGTTCCTCTGCTTGCTGGTCACTAACAAGCTCTTCAATAGCGGGCTCTTGAGTAGCAAGCTCCTCGGCAGCAGGCGCAACCAACCCAATCTGGCTGGCAACAATATCTCCCGCTTCTTCACCGATCTCGGTCTTGGAAGGCAGGCGTAAAATCGCTCCCTCTTGCATGCGATTGGCATCGCCATTCACAAAGGCACTGGGATTCTGGCTGTACAGGGCATCCATGGTTTGCAGAATGGTCAGGCCCCTAGGGCGCAGCCGTTTGGAGACATTCCACAATGTGTCGCCAACCACCACCCTGTGCTGATCACCGGAAAGCGTTTGTTTGCCGGCAGCTGCTTTGGGGGCAGATCCAGAGACCGCTTTGCTAACCGGCGCAGGGGCAACCTGGCCTTCGGAGTAGACAGGCAGATCGAGTAACAGGGTATATTCCCGCACCAGGCGACCTGAGGGCCATTCCAGCTGCACCAGAAAATCCAGATAGGGTTCAACAACCGGCTGTTTGGTAGTGACTCGCACAATGGTGGCGCCGGCGGCATTTTTGCCCACCGCAAAGTCCAGGGCAGTAAGGTAAAAGTCGCGGCTAACACCGGCCTGGGTAAAGGCCTGGGGAGAGGCAAGCTTGACCAGCAGCATGCTGTCGTCAATATCATCGACATTGGTCAGCTCGATCTCTGCATTGAGCGGTTCATTGAGCGCTGACTTGAGTGCAATTTCTCCAAAGCCAACGGCAATGGCGGCGCTGGTGTAGAGTAACGCGGCCAGAGCAGATCCGGCTGCCAGTTTGATCGACCATGTCCTGATTGTCATAAGTATTTCCTGTTGTGCACAGTGCTTGAACAATCCAGCAATTCTTATACAACAACCTGATACCAGGATTTTTAAAACAGCTGCTGGGTGCCTGAGAATTAGCGACGAAATATTGTAGCGAAACTTAGCCTAAAAAGGCCATATTTAGTCAATTAAGGCTTAAAACCCACAAAAAAGGGCCAAGCATGGTATCAACAAAACGCCGTGGCGGTAGAGTAATAGAATGCTCAACCCTTTTAAAGCAAAAAATATCGCCGGAAACTAGTCTTCGATCACAATCCTCAGCATGCGACGCAGGGGTTCCGCCGCACCCCAGAGCAACTGGTCACCCACAGTAAAGGCAGACAGGTACTGCTCACCCATATTCATTTTGCGCAGACGCCCAACCGGCACATCCAGACCACCGGTCACAGCTGCTGGGGTCAGGTGCGCAACAGAGGCGTCTTTATCATTGGCAATCACTCTGGCCCACTGATTGGCCTCCGCCAACATGGACTCAATTTCATCCATGGGCACATCCTGACTCAGCTTGATAGTCAGCGCCTGACTGTGGCAGCGCATGGCGCCGACTCGCACACAGAGGCCATCCAGGGGGATAGGATTGCCCTCGCGGTTAAGAATTTTGTTGGCCTCGGCCTGATTCTTCCACTCTTCACGGCTCTGACCATTGTCCAGCTGAGAATCAATGTAGGGCAACAGGCTGCCCGCCAGAGGGTAACCCCAGTTGTCCACTGGGAAACTATCGGACCTCAGGGTATCTGTTACCTGACGGTCGATATCCAGAATTGCCGAGGACGGATTGGCCAGATTGTCAGCGGCAGAGTCCTTAATCACCCCCATTTGGTTGATCAGCTCGCGCATATTCTGTGCTCCGGCACCAGAGGCGGCCTGGTAGGTCATGGAACTGGCCCACTCCACCAGATTGGCGTTAAACAGCCCGCCCAGGCTCATCAGCATCAGGCTAACGGTGCAGTTGCCGCCTATATAGTCCTTAACACCATTGGCCAGACCATCCTTGACCACATTCATATTGACCGGGTCGAGCACAATAATAGAGCTGTCTTCCATACGCAGGGCAGAGGCCGCATCAATCCAGTAGCCATCCCAGCCAGCATTGCGCAGCTGCGGATAAACCTCTTTGGTGTAGTCGCCACCCTGACAGGTCACAATAATGTCCAGCTGCTGTAGTGCTTCAATATCAAAGGCGCTTTTTAACAAGGGAATATCCACACCCACATCCGGCCCCGCTTGGCCAGCCTGAGAGGTAGTAAAGAAGATCGGCTCAATATGGGCAAAGTCATTCTCTTCGCGCATTCTGTCCATCAGCACAGATCCAACCATGCCGCGCCAACCGATAAATCCTGTTTTCTTCATTGTTTCAAACCCTTTCTGTTACTTATTTAATGGCACCAAACACCCAGGGGTGCTGTGCCGCGCGCTCGGCCTCGTAGGCCTTAATGTCATCCGCGTTTTGCAACGTCAGACCAATCTCATCCAACCCATTAAGCAGGCAGTCCTTGCGGAATTCATCCAGCTCAAAGCTAAATACATGGCCGCTGTCCGTGGTCACTGTTTGCGTATGCAGATCAATAGATAGCTGGTAGCCCTCTTCGGCCTCCATCTCCTTAAACAGCACATCCACCTGCTCTTCAGTCAGAATCACCGGCAATAAACCATTTTTAAAACAGTTATTGTAGAAGATATCTGCATAGCTGGGCGCAATCACCGCATTAAAGCCGCAGTCTTCCAGCGCCCAGGGGGCGTGCTCGCGGCTAGAGCCGCAGCCAAAGTTTTTGCGCGCCAATAATATAGATGCCCCTTTATAGCGGGGGAAATTGAGCGGAAACTCTGGATTAACCGGCCGATTAGAACAGTCAGCGCCCGGCTGACCCTCATCCATATAACGCAGTTCATCAAACAGATTGGGGCCAAAGCCACTGCGCTTGATCGACTTTAAAAACTGCTTGGGGATAATCATATCCGTGTCCACATTGGCGCGATCCATAGGACCCACCAAACCACGGTGTGTGGTAAATGCTTTCATTATTGATCACCTCCTACAAATTCGCGCACATCAACAATATGCCCAGCCACCGCAGCGGCTGCCGCCATTGCCGGACTCATTAAATGGGTGCGACCGCCATTGCCCTGACGCCCCTCAAAGTTACGGTTGCTCGTGGAAGCGCAGTGCTCCCCCGCCCCTAACTTATCCGCATTCATGGCCAGACACATAGAACAGCCCGGCTCCCGCCAGTCCATACCTGCCTCAATAAAGATTTTATCCAGCCCCTCAGCCTCAGCCTGAGCCTTGACCATCTGGGACCCCGGCACAATCAAAACCTGCTTCACCGAGCTGGCCACAGAGCGGCCCTTGGCCACAGCTGCTGCCGCGCGCATATCTTCAATGCGGGAGTTGGTGCAAGAGCCAATAAACACACGATCCACCTTGATGGAATTAATTGCCTGCCCGCCCTCAAGGCCCATATAGTCCAATGCTCGCTCAAGACCTTTGCGCTGCTCTTCACTGGGCTGCTCATCCAATCTGGGCACAGAGGCCGTGACTGGCGCCACCATTTCAGGGGACGTGCCCCAGGTCACCTGAGGCGCAATATCATCGGCGTGCAATATCACCTCAGTGTCAAACACCGCATCAGCATCGCTGGTAAGGGTATTCCAGTAGGCCACCGCCTGCTCAAACATCTCGCCCTTGGGCACAAACTGGCGCCCTTCGCAGTAATCAATGGTCTTCTGGTCCACCGCCACCATGCCCACTCGGGCACCGGCTTCAATGGCCATATTACAAACGGTCATGCGCCCTTCAATCGACATATCGCGGAACACAGACCCGGCAAATTCAATGGCATGCTCATTGCCACCGGCAGTACCAATCTTGCCGATAATCGCCAACACCACATCCTTAGGGGTCACACCAGCGCCCACTGTGCCATCGACAGTCACACGCATATTTTTCATCTTTTTGGCCACCAAACACTGGGTCGCCAACACATGTTCAACCTCAGAGGTGCCAATGCCATGGGCCAGACAGGCCAGCGCACCATGGGTCGCCGTGTGGGAATCTCCACAGACCACGGTCATACCCGGCATGGTGGCGCCCAGCTCCGGGCCCATTACATGGACAATGCCCTGCCCCATTTCATTGATCTTAAATTCCTTGATGCCGTAGAGGTCGCAGTTGTCATCCAGGGTTTGCACCTGAATCCGCGACACCTCGTCGGTCATGCCCGCCACACCAGCATCCCGCTCCGACTTATCGGTGGAGATATTGTGGTCCGGCGTTGCAATATTGGTATCCAGACGCCAGGGCTTTCGATTAGCCAGCCGAAGGCCTTCAAATGCCTGAGGTGAGGTCACCTCATGGATCACGTGCCGATCTATATAGATTAGCGATGAGCCATCGCTATTTTGCTTAACAAGGTGGCTGTCCCACAGCTTGTCGTAAAGTGTTCTTCCCGTCATAACTCTCTCCCAGAGAATTCCGTTGTTGCGCCCATTGTAAACCTGTCATATGATGAATTAAATTCATATTTCGCATATTTTACATTCTTTCTGGGAATGACTATGGACAATCAGAATATCAAGGCCTTTATTACCGTGGCCCACTGCGGTTCATTTTCGGAAGCCGCCGAGCAGCTTTACCTAACCCAGTCGGCGATTAGCAAGCGCATAGCCCAGCTGGAGCACCAGGTGGGCAAAAAACTATTTGATCGCTTTGCCCGCCAGGTGAGCCTGACCGAAGCCGGCACCGAGCTGCTGCCCAGAGTGAAACGCATACTTCAGGAGTACGAAAATGCCTTGCAAGCTATTAGTGATCTCTCTGGTGAAGTAAGTGGCACGCTCAGACTAGCCATTAGCCACCACCTGGGCCTGCATCGCCTGCCCCCGGTACTCAAACAATTTGCCCAAAAGTATCCCAGCGTAACCCTGGATATTGAGTTTATGGACTCCGAAAAAGCCTACGAGCGCGTGCTGCAGGGCCAGTCTGAGGTGGCAGTAATTACCCTAGCCCTAGAAGAGCAGCACAATATAGACAGCCAGGTAATATGGAACGACCCGCTGCGGTTTATCTGCGCCCAGGACCACCCCCTAGCCAAAATAAAACAGCCGTCGCTAGATGACCTGGCAGAGTACTCGATTATTTTGCCGGGCATCAATACCTACACCGGGCAGATTATTCAGAAGCTATTTCAGAAGGAAGGGATACCGTTAAAAGCGCCTATGTCGACCAACTATTTGGAGACCATAAGCACTATGGTTGAGGTGGGACTGGGCTGGAGCGTACTGCCAGAGACCCTGGTGAGAGACCTACATGTGATGCCGTTTGAGGGGGTAAAAATAGAGCGGGAGCTGGGGTATATACACCACACTAAAAGAAGCCTGTCTAATGCGGCAGTGGCATTTTTGGGGTTGTTGGACCAAGCGTAGCAACTCCTGTCACCAATTCCCTCGGCCCGCGACTTGCAGTAGAATGCTGGCTCGATTGAACCCAGTAACCACAGAGCTGTAGCTTCCCTATGACTGACCATGCCCATCCCGCGTTTGAGTTGTTGCGCGAGCAAGACATCCCCTCATTAAAAGTTCGCTACCAGGAGTTTCGTCACCGCGTGACTGGTGCCCAGCATATTCATCTGGCGGCAGACAACAGCGAGAATGTTTTTTTGGTGGCTCTGCGCACTGTGCCTATGGACTCTACCGGTGTGGCCCATATTCTTGAGCATACGGCGCTCTGTGGCAGTGAGAAGTACCCGGTGCGCGACCCATTCTTTATGATGATTCGGCGTTCGCTCAACACCTTTATGAATGCGTTTACCAGCAGTGACTGGACGGCTTATCCCTTTGCCAGCCAGAATAAAAAGGACTTTAACAATCTGCTGGGTGTGTATCTGGACTCGGTATTTTTTGCCCGACTGGACCCATTGGATTTTGCCCAGGAGGGCCATCGTCTGGAGTTTGCTAATGCCAGCGACGCCACGTCGGAGCTGACCTTTAAAGGGGTGGTTTACAATGAAATGAAAGGTGCCATGAGCTCCATTAACTCGGTGCTGTGGCAGACCATGAGCAAGCACCTGTATCCCACCAGCACTTATCATTACAACAGCGGTGGTGAGCCGGCCAATATTCCGGATCTGACCTACGATCAGTTTAAGGCGTTTTACCAAAACCATTACCACCCCAGCAATGCTATTTTTGTCACCTTTGGTGATATTCCGGCGGTGGAGCATCAGGCCAGCTTTGAAGAGAACGCCCTGAGTCGCTTTGATAAACTGGACTGCCATATTGCGGTCACCAATGAACAGCGTTACAGCGAGCCCCAGTACTTTGAGGAGTCCTATGCCTTTGATGCCAGCCAAGGGGAATCAAGCGACGACAGTACCCATGTAGTGCTGTCCTGGCTGCTGGGAGACTCCACTGATCTGGAAGCTACTATGCAGGCGCGTCTGCTTGCCAGCGTATTGTTGGACAACAGTGGGTCGCCATTGCAGAAGGCTCTGGAAACCACCGACCTGGGTACTTCCCCCTCTCCCATGTGCGGGCTTGAGGACTCCCAGAAAGAACTGTGCTTTGCCTGTGGTATTGAGGGCTCTAACCCGGAGCAGGCAGACCAGGTTGAAACCATGATTCTGCAGGTGTTGCAGGATGTGGCTGACAAAGGCCTGCCCCAGGAACAGGTGGCCGCTAGTCTCCATCAGTTGGAGCTGTCCCAGCGCGAGATATCTGGCGGTGGCTACCCCTACGGCCTGCATCTGATATTAACCAGCCTGACCAGTGCCACACATCGCGGTGACCCTGTGTCATTGTTAAATCTCGATCCGGTGCTTGATAAGCTGCAGCAACAAATTACTGATCCTGAGTTTATTAAGTCTCTGGCCCGTGACCTGCTGCTCAACAACCCCCACCGCACCAGACTGGTATTAAAACCTGATACTCAATTGGGCGAGCAAAAAGAACAGGCAGAGAAAGATCGGCTGGCGGCTATTAAAGCGGACCTCAATGCTGATGAGGCTCAGGCTATTATCGACAATGCCGCAGCGCTAAAGCAGCGTCAGGAGATGGAGGAGAATTTAGATATTTTGCCCAAGGTGGGTATTGAGGATGTACCTGCTGATATTACTTACCCGGAAAAAGCATCTGTGTTATCCAGCCCCAACCTGCTGACCAGCTACAGTGCGGGCACCAATGGCCTGGCTTACCAGCAGGTGGTTGTACCTATGCCTGCGCTGAGCGAAACACAGATGGATCTGTTGCCCCTCTACAGCACCTGTGTCACCGAGATGGCTGTGGGCCAGCGGGATTATCAGCAGACCCAGCTATGGCACTCGAGTCTGGTGGGCGCCTATTCGGCATCGGCTTCTGTGCGCACCGACAAAGACAGCCTAGATAAGCTCCATGGCAACATTAGTTTTACCAGCAAAGGCCTGGCGCGCAATCAATCAGCCATGACTGATCTAATGCAGGAGTCCATTACGGCTGCCCGCTTTGACGAGCTGCCGCGGCTGCGGGAACTAGTGGCGCAAATTCGCACTTACCGGGAATCTTCTATTACTGGCAATGGCCATGTGCTGGCTATGACCGCTGCGGCTAGTGGTATTTCTGCCAATGCTAATCTCAGCCAACGCTGGGGTGGCATGACGGGGCTGACATTATTAAAAGCGCTGGATAAAAGCCTGGATTCCAAGGACGGGTTGGCCCAGCTTTCTGCCCAGTTGCAGGAGATTCATCAGTTGGTTCTTGCCCAGCCCCGTCAGTATCTGCTGGTCGCTGAAGGAGAACGTCTGGATCACTTTGCCGGGGTGATGCAGTCTGGCTTCTCCGGTGGAGCTTCCGATGCCGCCACCAATAATCTAATTAACTATAACCCTGCACTCACCCCGGTTAATCATGCCTTTACCGCCAATACTCAGGTGAGTTTCTGTGCCAAGGCCTATGCCACAGTGCCTACGGGCCATCCGGATTCGGCGGCGCTGACCGTGCTGGGCGGTGTTTTGCGCAATGGCTATTTGCACCGGGCGGTGCGTGAACAGGGCGGCGCCTATGGGGGCGGCGCTTCTCAAGATAACCAAACTGGTGCCTTCCGCTTTTTCTCCTACCGGGATCCGCGCATTGCCGGCACCTTGCAAGACTTTGATAATTCCATCAGCTGGGTACAGGAACAGGCCCTGGGTTATGACAAAATCGAAGAGGCTATTCTGGGTGTGGTCGGAGGTCTGGATAAGCCGGGCTCCCCTGCTGGGGAAGCTATTCAGGCGTTCCATGCGGAGCTTAATGGTCGCGGCAAAGCCTGCACGGAGCAGTTTAGAAATCAGGTGCTGGCGGTGACTGAGGCTGACCTTAAGCGGGTGACAAGTACTTATTTGCGCGCCGATGCTGCACATACAGCGGTGATCACCAATGCTGAGCTGGCAGCGGGCACCGGCCTTGACATTATTGCCAGTTAAAAAGCACTAATCGATGACTGACTCAAGCCGCGATAATCTATTCTCCAGCCCTCTGGGCAAGGTACCGTCTTTTGTGTTTGATCAGGCCGTGGTGGATGTGTTCCCGGATATGATCAGCAGATCAGTGCCTGGCTATGAAACCATTCTTGCTCACACCGGCGAGCTGGCTGAGCGTTTTGTGCAGGCCAACACCCACTGTTATGACCTGGGCTGTTCTCTGGGTGCCTCGACCATAGCAGTGCGTCAGCGTATTGAAGGCCGCGGTGCGACGATTTTTGCGGTGGATAATTCCACGGCCATGCTCAGCAAATGCCAGAAGATTCTGGATGCCAGGCCGGACAGCACTCATGTGGAGCTGGTTGACAGTGACATCTGTGATATTGAGATCAGCAATGCCTCGTTAGTGGTGATGAACTTTACCCTGCAGTTTGTGCCTCTGGCTCAGCGAGCGGCATTGATGGAGAAGATTTATCAGGGACTTAACCCCGGCGGCTGTGTGATTATTTCGGAGAAGCTCAGCTTTGAACCTGAGTCCCTTAATCAGTTGCTCAGTGAACTGCATCATGGCTTTAAGCGGGCTCAGGGGTACAGTGATCTGGAGATCAGTCAGAAGCGGGATTCTATTGAAAATGTGCTGGTGCCTGAAACATTGGATAGCCATATCCAACGATTAAGGGCCTGCGGATTTCAGTCCGCAAGCCCCTGGTTTCAATGTTTTAACTTTTGTTCTCTGGTAGCTATAAAGTAGCCAACCCAGCCTGAGGTTAAAAGGCTTAGATTGCGAGCTTAGGTCAACATCTTCATGGTAGTCTTGATCAGCTTTTTCACCTTGGGTGTGTAGGGCGGGTACATCATTGAGAGTGTGCTGAACTTGTCCACCAACACGCTGCGCTCATGGGTGAAAGCTTTGAAGCCCCACACGCCGCCGGACTTGCCAATACCACTGTTGTTAACCCCACCAAAGGGCAAGTTAGGGTGCAGGAAATGCATGATAGTCTGGTTGACACAGGTATCACCAGCACTAGTCTCTTGGAGTACTTTGTTGGTGAATGCGTCGTCAGTGCTGTAGATATATAGGGCCAGCGGCTTGGGCTTGCTGTTGACATAGCCAATGGCGGTATCAATATCCGCAAAGGTAATAATGGGCAGTACTGGACCAAAGATTTCTTCGTCCATAATCGATGAATCTTCACTCATGCCTTCAATCAATGTGGGGGCGATAAACTGCCCTGTCTTGCTCACCTGGCCACCGGTCAGCACTCGGCCACCTTTGCTCTTGGCGTCATCCAGCAGGCGGGTAATGCGGCTGTGATGGCCCGCATTCACTACCCGGCAGTAGTCGCCGTTGGCTTTGGCGTCATTGCCCAGGCCATACTGGGACTCAATGCAGGCGGTCAGCTCCGCGACCAGCTCATCTTTGATGGCTTCGTGGACATAGATGTAGTCGGGGGCAATGCAGGTCTGGCCATTGTTGTTAAATTTACCCCAGGCTATGGACCCGACCGCCTTTTTCAGGTTGGCGGATTTGTCCACAATCACCGGGCTCTTGCCACCCAGCTCTAATGTGACTGAGGTTAGATTTTTCGCGGCGGCGGCCATAACATGCTTGCCAACCGCTGGGCTGCCGGTAAAGAAGATATGGTCAAATGGCAGACTGGTCAGGTAGCCAGCCACATCGGCCTTGCCTTCAAACAGCGCCACTTCTTCTGGCCTGAATGCCTGCTTAACAATGGCTCCAATGACCTTAGACATTTTCGGGGTCATTTCCGAGGGCTTGATTATCACCGTGTTACCTGCGGCGATGGCCCACATCATGGGACCAAAGGTCAGGTTAAACGGGTAGTTCCAGGGCGACACCACCAGGGTAACGCCTTTTGGCTCTTTGATGATACGAGATTTAGTGCCAAACATGGAGATGGTGGCACTGACATGTTCAGGCTTCATCCAGTTTTTCAGGGACTTGCGAATATGCTTAAGCTCGGCACGCACCGGCATAATCTCAGCCAGGTCTATTTCCGCTTCGGGCTTGCCAAAGTCTGCGGCGGCGGCTTTATGAATATCGTCGTAGGCAGCAGTAAAGGCTTGCTCAAAACGGTCCAGCACCGCCAGGCGCTGTTTGTAGTCTGATTTACGCAGTTCCAGCGCGTAGTCTTTTTGCTGCGCAAACACCTGGTCGATTTTGGCTTTAGCTGCCGGCTTTAACTCACTCATAGTCCCCCCCCGGGATATCTCGCGTCGCTTGATTTTATTTACCGCCGTTAAATATTTGTTGGGCGCAAGCGCATTTTTGTTATTGTTTGGCCTAATAATTGTTGGTCTGGGGCAAAGGTGCAATCAAAATATATGACTCCCCAGTATCTTATAGGTGGTTTGCTGTATGGGTCTCAGTAATGGGGTGGCCGCTCTCCGGCACCACCACCGGTCTGACCCATGCTATCGCCATCAGCAGCGCTGTCCTGCAGCACTTCTATCCGCTCGAGCATATTGCGATGGGCCTTGGTCAGGGCGTCTATCTCTTGCTGCTGACGAAAAATCTCGTCTTCGAGCTGGGCATTGGCCATTTCTAAATAAGCCAGCTTTTCTTCCAGCACATCAAATCGTTTGTCTTCCATTATTTGTCCCGGTACAGCCTCTGTAGTTTCGGCTAACACCATAGCGGAAATGCCTTATAATTGCCTGTCAAAATCGCAGGCATAACAATGATTCCTCAAACACTTGATTACGGGCCATTCCTCTCCTGGCTGGAAGAGTCCCCTCTCGGCGACTGGGGTCAGACGCTGCCGGAACTTCTGGCCCAACAGCTGCGCCGTGAGCGCTGGGGCGATATGCCAGAATGGGAAGAGACTCTGAGGCGCCTGCCGGAGATAGACCCCCTTGAAATAGAACTTGCAACCGAAGTCGCCATTGGCGACGCTAGCCTGATGGACAAAGGCCGCCGCCTGGCACTGCAAGCCACTTTGATGGGTCTGCACCCCTGGCGCAAAGGCCCTTACAACCTGTTTGGGTTGCCAGTAAATACTGAATGGCGATCGGACTGGAAATGGGATCGGGTTGCCCCCCATCTGGACAGCCTTGAAAATCGATTGATTCTGGATGTTGGCTGCGGCAATGGCTACCACTGCTGGCGTATGCTCGGTGCGGGTGCACGGCGGGTAATTGGTATTGATCCTTCGGTAAAATTTGTTTTTCAGTTTCAGGCGATCAAGAATTTTGCCGGGGCCGACCTGCCTGTTGATGTGCTGCCTCTGGGTATAGAACATATGCCGACCCGGCTGGCGGCCTTTGATACGGTTTTCTCTATGGGCATTCTCTACCACCGCCGCTCGCCTATGGACCACTTGCGTGAACTTAGAGAACTGCTGCGCCCCGGTGGCCAGCTGGTGCTGGAAACATTGGTGATTGAGGGCCCAGAGGGCATGACTCTGGTGCCCGAGGGGCGCTATGCCAAGATGCCCAATGTCTGGTATCTGCCGACGGTGGACACCCTACTGAGCTGGATGCGCAAAAATGGTTTTAAGAACCCCCGTCTGGTGGATCTGAGTACCACTAGCATTGAGGAACAGCGCAGCACTGACTGGATGACCTTTGAGTCTCTGCAGGACTTTCTGGATCCGGATGACCACAGCAAAACCATTGAGGGGCACCCTGCTCCGGTTAGAGCGGTGATTTTGGCGGAGGCTCCTTTTTAGAACAGCTGAGGGCTCCTTTTTAGAACAGCTGAGGGCTCCTTTTTAGAAGAGCTGAGGGCTCCACAATAGAAACCTGGAGGCTGAAATATCGGCAAAAAAAACCACCGCGGGTAAGCGGTGGTTTTTGGACCTGACATTAACGGCTGGGTTATGCCTTTAATGCCTCATCTGCTGCTACATACTGATATTCCAGAGCATCAGCTACTGCCTTGTAGGTCACTTTGCCTTTGTGAATATTAAGGCCATTTTGCAAGTTCTTATCCCTGAACAGACTGCTAATGGGGTCATCAGCCAGCGCCAGCGCGTAGGGCAATGTGGCATTGTTCAGTGCGATGGTGGCCGTGCGTGCAACACCGCCGGGCATATTGGCGACGCAGTAGTGCACAACATCATCAACCACATAGGTCGGCTGTTCATGGGTGGTGGCTTTGGAGGTTTCAAAACAACCGCCCTGATCAATGGCAACATCCACCACCACTGAGCCTTTTTTCATACGCCCGATCAGGTCTCGGGATAGCAGCTTGGGGGCAGCGGCACCGGGAATCAATACAGCGCCAATAACCAGATCCGCTTCCAGAGCGTAGTCCTCAATGGCGGCATTAGTGGAGTAGACACAGCGTGCGCGGCCCTCGTATTTGGCATCGAGCTCACGCAAACGGGGAATCGAGCGATCCAGAATGGTCACATCCGCCCCCATGCCAACAGACATTGCCGCGGCATTGTCGCCCACTACACCGCCGCCAATTACCAGCACCTTGGCCGGCGCAACACCGGGCACACCGCCCAACAGCACTCCGCGACCGCCCTGGGCCTTCTCCAGATGATGGGCTCCAGCCTGCACGGACATGCGGCCAGCAACCTCGGACATGGGCGCCAGCAAAGGCAGCCCGGCCTGATTGTCTGTGACTGTTTCATAGGCGACACAGGTTGCACCAGACTCAACCAATAATTTGGTTTGCTGTGGATCAGGAGCCAGATGCAGGTAGGTATATAAGATCTGCCCTTCCCGCAGCATCTTGCACTCAGCGGGCTGAGGCTCTTTGACCTTGACGATCATATCAGCGCGGGAAAATACCTCGCCAGCGGAATCAACCATCTCGGCACCAGCCTGACTATATTCTGCATCGGTAAAGTCAATCGCCAGACCTGCCATACGCTCGACAATCACTTTGTGGCCACGCTTGACCAGCTCATTGACCGATGATGGCGTGAGGCCAACCCGATATTCGTGATTCTTAATTTCCTTAGGTACACCAATCAACATTTGTCATCCCTCTTTATTTACTATTGTCCAAAAGCATTAATGCGCTCATCAAGTTATCTGGTTATTCTATAATTCAGTAATAATATTTATTTGTTAAATTGGGTATAATCCAGAGTATTTTTATATTTTTGGCGATTAAACAGGATATTTTATTTATGGTCTCACCAGCAGAAACCACCGATAAACTGGGCAAAATCGACCGCAATATACTGCGGCTACTGCAGAAAGACGGACGCATAAGCTACACAGATCTGGCCCGGGAAGTGGGCCTCTCGGTGACCCCCTGCATCGAGCGTGTTAAACGGCTCGAGCGCAATGGCTATATTCTTGGCTACTCGGCTCAGGTATGCCCGAACAAACTCAATGCCAGCCTGGTGGTGTTTGTGCAGATAAGGCTCAACCACACCTCACAGAAAAACTTCGAGGAGTTCCACCGCTCGGTGATGGATCTGGAAAATGTGCAGAGCTGCTTTTTGGTCTCCGGCAACTATGACTACCTGCTCAAAGCCAGAGTCGCAGATATGGCAGCCTACAGAGAACTGCTCGGACACCGAATACTCAAGCTCCCCGCCGTTCAGGAATCAACCAGCTATGTGGTGATGGAAGAGCTAAAAGAAACCATGGCGGTGCCAGTGCCTTACAGCCGCAAATAAGCACTAAAAACCAGTGATTATCCCCAGCTTAAGGTTGACTCAAATCCTCTGCTCACCTATAGTGCGCTACCTCAGAAATGAGTCCCAAACGCACTCGTAGCTCAGCTGGATAGAGTACCCGGCTACGAACCGGGCGGTCGAAGGTTCGAATCCTTCCGAGTGCGCCATTTTCTTAGTTGTGATGTTCATAACGCTTTAAAGCCTGTCTTCTTAGACGGGCTTTTTTGTAGCGATTCAATAATAAAGGCTGCCCTAGGCTCGCTTAAGTATTTTTACTAATTCAGCGATTTTAATATCGATCTGATTCTGGCTATGCAGGGAATCCCTGACACATTCTTCAATATGCTTTTCCAGTATCTTTGCCTCAACTGTGGCTATGGCTGATTTGGCGGCTTTAAGCTGATTGAGGATATCTATGCAGTACTGGCCCTCATCAATCATTTTGCCAATACCATTAATTTGCCCGGAAATGCGGTTGATATTGGGAATCAATTTTTTGTGGCAGGAATGTGTCATGGCCTCTCCTTAGATAAGTTGCGGCACTATGTAAGTGAAAATGCTGGCGCAGATAAAGACGCCTATGGATGCGGTGTAAATCCTTCGGGAACGCTGCCTCATCTGCAAGCAGGCGCGACCCAGCTCCGGGTCAGCAGGGCATGGCATTCTGGCTGTTTTATAGTTGACCACACCGGCTACCACAATCATTATCAGGGCAAACAGGCTAATGGCTATTTTGTATTGGGACAGCACAATCAAAAAGGGGAATACGCCCAGCAGACTGGCAAAGCTGGCCCCAGCGCCCAGGACGACAAAAAGTGCGGGCAGCGCGCAGCAGATCAATGTCGAAGTAGAGGCGAATAGTGAAAAGAAATTGGCCGCTCTGTCTTGCATATTATTTGCCTACCAACTGGATGGCCGTGGTGTTAAGGCCGTTGTTAAGAATATTTTGCTCAATGCCAGCGCGGTTTATTTCTGTCTCTGGGGCGTAGGCCAGCAGGACTTTTCCTGAGGCCAGATCTACATCTATTTTGGTCACAGCGCTGTCTTTGCCAAAGGTCTTTTCAATACCGCGGGCACAGAAGTCACAGACCATGCCCTGAACACTGATCACCACTACTTGATCCCCGGGAACGGCGTTAACAAAGTTATCGAAACGCTCGGCATCCACGCTGAGCTTTTGGCCATCGACAATGGTGTCGTGCACATGGCCTTTGTGGGAATGCATATGTCCCATTTCATGGTGGGCGGCCTGAGTTGCTACCGCGGTGAGCAATAATGTTGCCAGTAAGAATTTATTCATAATGGTCCATCCTTTATCAGAATCTATACATCAGGTGAATATCCCAGTCGGTTTTTTTGTGATAGCTGAATTCAATCAAGCCACCACCTTTAAAAAACCGCAGCACAGGGTAAGTGATGCGTTTGTTGTCCAAGTCATTTTTTTTGCTCTCAATCATCAACCAGGTATGCAGGTCGCCGTAGGCACCCAGATAGGGGGCTACCCCCAGTTTTACTCTCTGCTCAAAAAGGTCATAGCCAATGCCTGAGACCTGTTTGGCGGAGAAACCGCCGAACAGGCGCCGAGTCTCCCAGTCACCACTGAGGGAATAAAAGTGGTTGTCACTACTGTCGAGCCCAAAGCCGGTTTTTACGTATAGGTTGCGCTGAGAGGTAGCGGTATTCTTGCGGTTGATCAGATAGGTCAATCTGGCTGAGGGAAATGCCTCACCACTGATTTTATCTTTTTGGTAATCCAAGCCTAATGAGTACTTGATGCTGGGCGTGTAGTGCCAGTAGATATTATCTGACTCTGCCCCGGAGTTGGCCATTAAGGTATGGCCTCCCACATAGGAGATGGGTCGGCTCATTGCGATTGGGGCGACCAGCAGGGAGATAATAATGATCAGCGCTTTCATACCCCCATAGGGTATATGAAATTAAGCTGCTGTCAATGTGTGCAGAGAAACTGGTTACGCGGCTGGAGAGATAAGGTTCGAATCCTTCCGTTCGATTAGTTGAACCTAAGGAGCAATTTGGACCAAGCCGCAACGCACAACATTATGGACAAAGACGACGATGTAATTATATTGCCATCGCCGGATGCCAAATTGAGATTTAAGTTGGCCACAGACCCCTACTTTTCAGTATGGTTACGCCTTCAATTATTAAGTTAAGTCAGGAACACTGATCATGGTTTTCAAAGATAGTCATAACATTGCCCTATATAACTGGCGCCTTCGCTCTGAGAAATGCGGTAACAGCCCCGAAGTCAGACTGGAATCAGCTAAACAAGAGCTGAATATGCGCCTAGAGGAGATTAAACGGCGAAAGAAGCTGCAAAAGAAGCTGTTAATGGCGGTATATGTGATTGCGGCAGTTTTTTCTTTCTTTCAGGGCATGGGCTTTGTTGCCGTGCTGTTAATGCATTTTGCTGCATTTGCCTACGGCAAATACTGCTTTATCGATAAGTGTGAAATGTACGCTTATGAGACAGCCTTGCAGCATTGGGAAGCCGAAGGCAGGCCGACCGGGTGGCCAATCACCTGATACTGGCAGAGTTTAGCCTGATCCAAATGTTTTTCTTAGGCGTAGGTTATTAGGAATACTCGAAAAAAATAATAGATTGAATCAATTCAACAGAGTAAAGGGTAACCTTATGAAAACTAAACTGGCATTTCTCTGGTTCTATGACTGCTACAACATGGTTATGGATCACAACAAAAACCCGTTGCGCAATATTCCCGATCCCGTGTCACGCATGTGGATAATGACTGTGCTTGCCTGGATGTGGTCGGTGGTATTTGGCGCCTACCTGGGAAGCGTTATCTATATGGGCATTAGCATTGCGTCCCACTTTATACTGATATTTATGGTCGCCTTCACTGCCGCTGTCTTCTACGATGCGGAAAAACGCCATGATAGCTGGCTGTTACAGCTGCGTGCTTTGCAACAGCAGTAAACCCTGATCCACAAAAAACCCGCTGTTTGCAGCGGGTTTGTGTTTTCTGCAAATCGCCTCGCCCTAGCGTATAAAACCTTCCACTGGGGTTCTGTTATCCGATGTAAATGCGGCTACGGATTTCATTAGTTCCGGGCTGGCATTGCCTGCAACCACAAATGACCTAATGTTGATCGAGGCAAGAAACTCTGCTCCAAATGGACTGACGGCAAAGGCTGTCATATGGAATAGCGCAGCGTCGCTGTTGGGATAGACTTCAATCAGCGTGAGTTTTTTATTGTCTGGGCTCATAAAGTACTGATAGCGATCTGTGTCCGGCTCTGAGGCCTTTACCGCTGGTACCATGTCCTTGAGAAGTGCTTTGAAGGATTCCGCTTTGCCCTCCACGATATCTGCATTAATCGCAAAGATAATCTGATTCTCAGTGGCCTCATGGTGACCGGCAAATGAAATTGGAGCCCAGAGTACAAGCAGGGCAAGCATGATATTTTTCATTGTGGTTTCCTTCTTTTTAGTCATTATCAGGCAAGTTCGCGGTCTGTTATCACAGTAACATCAGCAGCTTTAGAACCTCCCCCCAGACTGTTAGACTACCGACTAATCAACCTGAATGAAACCTCTGACATCATGACCCAATTATCTGACCACACCGAAATTGAGGCCGCTGCCTTCCGCCGCCTGCTGCAACATCTGGACGATCATAAAGACGTACAGAATATTGATCTTATGATTCTTGCGGATTTCTGTCGCAACTGCCTGAGCAAATGGTATGCCGCTGCGGCGGAGGAAAGGGATATCCCTATGGACTACGAGCAGGCGCGGGAAATTATCTATGGCATGCCCTACAGTGAGTGGAAGGATAAACACCAACCCCCTGCCACTGCAGAGCAACTTGAGGCCTTTGCGGCGCGCCAGAAATAGATTATTCGTTAAGGTGGAATCCCGGAGTTGACTGGGACAGGGCCAGTTCTGCCTCATTCATATCTTCACCCACGTCCTCGAACAATGGTGATGACAGGTAGCGCTCGCCAGTATCCGGCAACATGCAGAGAATAACGGTACCTGGCTCTGCCGTCTTGGCTATATCCAGCGCCACGGAGAATGTTGAGCCTCCGGATATGCCGGTAAAGATGCCTTCTTTTTGCGCCAGCAACTTCGATGCTTCTATGCCGTCCTGGGCATCTATGGGAACCAGCTGATCGAAGCGGTTTTGATCAATGGATTCCTGCAGTACCGCTGGAATAAAGTCCGGGGTCCAGCCCTGAATCATGTGGGGTTCGAAGGCTGGATGGCTGCCTGCCGGTGAGCCGTCAGCTGTGCGCTGCTGGGCCTGACCACTCTGGATAAGCTGGGCATTTGCCGGCTCACTTAGTACTATTTTGGTCTCTGGCCGCTCTTGTCTGAGCACTTTGGCGACACCGGAAAAAGTACCCCCTGTGCCGTAACCTGTTACCCAGTAGTCGAGTCGATCGCCGGCAAAGTCTGCAAGTATTTCGCGGGCTGTGGTGTTTTCATGGATTTTGGCATTGGCATCGGTTTCAAACTGTCGCGCCAGAAACCAGCCATTGGCGTCGGCAAGCTCAACGGCTTTTAGGTAGCAGCCCATAGCTTTATCGGCTTTTGGCGTAAGAATGACCTGAGCGCCTAGGAAGCGCATCAACTTGCGTCGCTCTATGGACACGCTGGTGGGCATGGTGGCTATAAAGGGATAACCTTTGGCCGCACACACCATTGCCAGTCCAACACCTGTATTGCCGCTGGTGGCTTCAATAACGGTCTGGCCCGGCTTGAGCTGACCGTTGCGCTCTGCCTCTTCAATAATACTGATCGCTAACCGGTCTTTGACTGACCCGGCGGGATTAAAGAATTCGGCTTTGACGTAGAGCCGCACATTGTCCGGCACCTGAGTTTTGACCTGCACACAGGGTGTGTCGCCAATGGTGTCTAAGATGCTGCTGTATAGTGTGCCACGCCCTTCGGTGCGCCTTGAGTCCGCCATGGGAATTGCTCCTTGTCATTTGATTAGCTAAAGACACAAGCATAGAGCAAAGCGAGTTAATCGTAAAAGCCGATTTCAGCCACATCAATCTCGGCCTGGTAATCACTGCCAAAGGCTACTACTGCAATGCTGCGAATGGAGTCGGGTTTGATCGAAGATTTCAACCATGAACTGGACCGGGAAAAATCAGCAAGGGGCAGTTTTATCACTTGCCAGTCATCGGTTGGTGTAAAGCTGGCCTGGTAATACTGCCAGGGCAGCAAGGTGCCTGCAGTGCGCAAATGTACAAAATAGCCTTCTGCGTTACCCCGCACCCGGAGGTAGACCCCAAGAGCTGATTCAGTGGTACCTCTGGCTATCTTTTTACGAAACTGGATAAAGCCGCCATTATTGTCGGTGCTGACCTGCCCTGTCATACGAGCGTACAACTCGTCGCCCTGCTGCTCAAACTGCAGCTGCCCCTGGGATACGCCACCCATTACCTGATCGCTGATATAGGTCCATCGCTTTTGGGGATCTGCTTCGAATTTATCGGCCTGCATGGTTTCGCCTAGAGTCAGGGGCGCAATGGCAGAGATTGCGCCGACCAATATGCTGAGGGTTATTGTGCCAAAGAGCTTGTTCAAGACAGGCCTCCATAGGAACTTATCGTTTGTATTGGGTTGGACAGTAGCCCCGACTCACATCCGGGGAGCGAAGAGAGAGATGCTTGGTTTTGCGGCTGGTTACACGCTTGCGCCACAGGCGAAATGATCTGGGCTTTAGCTGCCCTCGCATTAGATTGATCACCGAAGACTCATTGAGACCAAAATTAAACTCTATGGCTTCAAATGGTGTGCGATCTTCCCATGCCATTTCTACAATTCGCGATATCTCGCTGGCAGTAAACTCCAGAATGGGGTTGGGCCTGAGGGGCAGCGATGACATGATAAATGTTAACCTTGGGCGACAGACAATAGTTTAAATACGCAGAAAAGGGCCATTTGTATCAGCCTCAACAGGGCAGTAAAAGGCATGGGATGTCTATTATTTTGGCTAAAAAGTACTTATAGTCGTTGGACAAAAATAATAAAAGTCATCACTGCAAACTTGCAGACCAAAGAAATGACTGGAGGCCTACTATGATCACATATTCTATTGAAGATGCTCAAAAGGGACCTATCACTTACAGCGACAGGAAGCGCTATCTGTGGCTGATCTCAGTCATTATGCCGACCTTCCCTCTAATGGGCGTGTTTATCTTTTACCAGACTGGCCTGGAATGGACGCTGTGTCTGCCATTGATTATTAACTATACCATTCTCCCTGTGCTTGACTGGCTGGTCGGCAGTGATGAGAACAACCCGCCGGAAGAGCTTGTACCTCAGCTGGAAGCAGACACTTACTATCGCTTTTTAACCTATATTACCGTGCCACTGCACTTTGTGGTGTTGATCGCCTTGGCCTATGTGGTGGGCACCAATGATCTCAGCTGGTGGGCCATTCTGGTAACAGCCATTATCGCTGGTGGCTACAGCGGTCTGGGTATTAACACTGCCCATGAACTGGGCCACAAACAGACTGCCATTGAACAGCTGCTGGCCAAAATCACTCTGGCGGTGCCCGCCTATGGGCATTTCTGTGTCGAGCATAACGGTGGTCATCATGTATTGGTCGCAACGCCCGATGATCCTGCCAGCGCCCGTCTGGGTGAATCTATCTATGGGTTCACTCTGCGTGAGATTCCCGGGACCTTTGCCAGGGGCTGGAACCTGGAGAAGAGCAGACTGCAAAAGCAGGGTAAAAAAACCTGGTCTAGACACAACAATATTCTGCAATCCTATTGTTTGAGTGCCCTGTTACAGGGTGGTTTGATCTATAGCTTTGGCTGGGTAATGCTACCGTTCTTGGCTGTACACAACTTCTGGGCTTGGTTTCAGCTTACGTCGGCCAATTATATTGAGCACTATGGCCTGCTGCGTGAGAAACAGGAAAACGGCCGCTACGAGCGCTGCCAGCCCCATCATTCTTGGAATGCCAATTACATTATGAGCAACCTCGCTCTGTTTCATCTCGAACGCCATTCCGACCATCATGCCAACCCTATTCGCCGCTACCAGAGCCTGCGCAATTTTGCGGATATACCGGAACTGCCCAATGGCTATTACGGTATGTACATGTTGGCCTACTTCCCCTGGTTGTGGTATCGGGTTATGGACCACAGAGTACTAGCCCTGCCCCATATCAATGGCGATCTCTCCAAGGTCAATATAGCACCGCAAAAACGGGCCGAAATACTTGCTCGCTATGGTTCTGACTGAGGCTCCGGCCGATACTCTGACAAAGGCTCTGACAGAGCCTTCCCCATCCCCTTAAACCTCTGGCTGCTCCATCTTGTTTGGAGCAGTCAGGCCCCTAGTGCAAGTCAGGAAATGATGATCTCGAGCCTATATTAGTTCGAATAAATTGCATTCATCATAAAAATCGAGCGTTTAGTCGCAAACCGCTGAAAACTCTATATATACAGCTTGATATGGATTTCATTCATGCATAGAGTGGGCCGGTTTTTCTAGAGCTCGTTTAGACCGAGCTGTAGCTGAACTCACAATATCCTGAATCAAAAAGGTAACAACTCAACATCCGAGGGGAAAAATGAATTCTTTTCATTGCAAAAACATATGTCTTTCTGCTGCTATCGCAAGTGCGTTAACTACGGGAATGGCTCAAGCCGCTATTGACGAAATTATTGTCACAGCGAACAAGAGAGAACAATCACTGCAAGATGTACCTGTTAGCGTAACAGTGACCAGCGGTGAAACCATCCAGCGTGCTAGCATTGTCGATCTGGTCGACTTGCAGACGTCTGTACCATCACTGCGTGTAAACCAGCTGCAAAGTTCCGCACAGACCAACTTTACCATTCGTGGCTACGGTAACGGCGCTAATAACCCAGGGATTGAGCCTGCAGTAACCGTTTATATTGATGGCGTTGCCAGAACTCGGTCAGCTTCAGCGCTCGCCGATTTACCCACCGTACAGCGTATTGAGGTGCTTAGCGGCCCCCAGTCAACTCTGTTCGGTAAAAATGCATCTGCTGGTGTTATCAGCGTTACCACAATGCTTCCTGAAGACGAACTTGGTGGCATGATCGAAGCAACCACGGGCAACTATGGCACTCGCATCGTGAAAGGTACCGTCACCGGGCCAATCAGCGACACTGTGTCCTATAGAGTATCTGCCAGCGATAATTCATCAGACGGTTATGGCACCAACATCACTACTGGTGCTGGCGTTAACTCCAGAGATCGCAGTGCCATCCGCGCACAGCTATTGATCGACCCTGCCGACGACTTAACTATTCGAGTAATTGGTGATTACAACGAAATTGATGAAATATGTTGCTCTGCAAGCTCTTTGACCTATGGTGGCGCCTCAGCAGTTGCCTCTATGATCGCCGCAGGTAATGGTTTTGCTACTACGCCAGTAGATCCATGGGCACGAGATCTAAACATGAGCTTTGACCCGTCGAACAAGTTGGTGGGCAAAGGCTTGTCAATTCAAATTGACAAAGACTACGATTTTGCGACTTTGACATCTATTACTTCTGTTAGAGACCAGTCTTTGAGATCTAATTTTGATGCGGACTTCAGTGCAGCAGATATTTTGGGCGAGAATCGCGTCGATTATGATTTCGAGAACTTTACCCAAGAGATTCGCTTAACGTCCGATGGAGATGGCGACCTGCAATGGATGGTTGGTTTGTTCCACTCAGACGAGCAAGTAGAAAGCTTCCGTACCCTTAAATACGGCAATGATGTTTTCCCATTTGCTGACTTCTTAATTGGTTCGGCACTAGCGCCAGAAGGTACTGCACCAGCAGATATCACTGGCGGTTTAGCACCAGTAGCTACGATCCTCACCCTAGTGGGAGCTGCCGAGCAGACAGCGCTAGCTGGAGATCTAGCTGGAGCAGCGGCTATCGGCGCTTTAGCAGCACCGGGTACAGACCCCACTGTGATAGATGCTTTCCTTGTCGATGCTGGACTCGCCGCTGTACCTGGCCAAATGGTTGGTACCTGGTTTGTCCCTGGCACTGGTTTAATAGCTGAGGGATTCGATTTGGATGCAGTAGCCACGTCGATCTTCACGCAGCTCGATTACAATGTTTCAGACAACCTCAGGGTCACTCTTGGCCTAAACTACACTGAAGACGAAAAAACAGTTGTTTCAGCGGTAGAAATTGTTGATCCATTTGCAGAGCTACCACTCGCAGGCACAGCACTCGATGACCTTACAGGCTTGCAGCTGATTCCTCCATTCCCTGCATATGGTGGCGATGCGGATGAGACAGGTCGGTTTAAATCAGATGATTTGACTCATACATTCCGTGTGGCTTACAACATGAATGATTCAGTTACTGTTTATGGCAGCCACTCAACGGGTTTCAAAGCAACTTCTATCAACATGTCTGTCGATGGTCGCACGCCTGGTAACCGCACAGCGGATCCCGAGGAAGCAACTAATATTGAAATTGGTTTAAAAGCCGTTTTTGATAATGGCTATGTCAATATTGCATTGTTCGAGCAGTCAATTGAAGGATTCCAGTCCAATGTCTTTGGCGGAACCGGGTTTAATCTGGAAAATGCCGGTAAAGAAACCCACGAGGGCCTAGAACTAGACGGTATGTATGCCCTGTCTGATGATCTGGTTATTGGATTTTCTGCAATGTACATAGATGCAGTATATGACGAATTCCTCAATGGAACCTGCGACGCTACTGGTCTGTCTGATCCTGAGTTTGCGTGCCCAACTGGTGCATCAACTATTGATCTAAGCGGCAATTCACCTGCTGGCATTCACGAACTAAGCTATAACGTAAACGCTACGTATAGCTTTTCAATGCCTCGCGGTGGCAATGGTTTCTTCAGAGTTGAGTATCTCCATGAGAAAGACGTTAAGCTTGCTGATCTGATCCCTTTCAGCATTGCCAAGCGTGGCTCTGACAACCTCAATGCCAGTCTGGGCTTTACCAGCGCTGATGGGGAATGGGATGCGATGCTGTGGGGTCGCAACCTGACCGATCACGAGAGCTTGATCTCTGCGTTCCCAACGCCTGCGCAACCAGGTAGCTTCAGCGGATATCCAAATGCTCCGCGCACCTATGGTTTCACCCTGCGCAAGAATTTCTAAGGCGCGGTAAAAGCAGTACCCAAAAGGGCAACTCATTTGAGTTGCCCTTTTTTTGGCTGTTGAATTTAATCTACAGTGACAGTTTATTCTTAACTCTAGCAAAGGCCTGCAGGGCAAGCTCCAGATCATCCTGACTGAGGGCCGCCGACATCTGAGTGCGGATGCGCGCACTGCCCTTGGGAACCACAGGAAAAGAAAACGCTACCACATAGATACCCTGCTCGAGCATAGCTGCTGCAAACTGGCTGGCCAGTGCCGCGTCGTCCAACATAATTGGTACGATGGGGTGCTCGCCTTCCAAAAGCTTAAAACCCAGCTTTTGTAATCCCTCTCGGAAAAATGCCGTGTTGGCCGCGAGTTTATCCCGCAGCTCAGTTGATTCAGATACCAGCTCGAGGGCTTTAATGGCTCCTGCCACAACAGGAGGCGCCACTGTATTTGAAAACAGGTAAGGCCTTGAGCGTTGCCTCAGCAATTCAATCACCTCTGACCTGGCACTAGTGTAACCACCACTGCCACCACCCAGAGCTTTGCCCAGGGTGCCGGTGATAATATCGACCCGGTCCATGCAGCCGCGCAACTCATGGGTACCGCGACCATTGGCACCGACAAAGCCGGTGGCATGGCAGTCATCAAAATGCACCATGGCCTGATATCTGTCCGCCAGATCACAGATCTCATCCAGCCGCGCTATGCTGCCATCCATGGAGAACACGCCATCTGTGGTGATCAGTTTAAAACGTGCGCCGGCCGCCTCAGCGGTTTGCAGCTGGAGCTCTAAATCAGCCATATCATTATTGCGGTATCTGTAGCGCTGGGCTTTGCACAGACGCACACCATCAATAATGCTGGCGTGATTTAAGGCATCACTGATCACCGCATCCTCTGCACCCAAAAGCGTTTCAAATAGACCACCATTGGCGTCAAAACAGGAGGGATAGAGAATCGTGTCCTGTGTACCGACAAATTGACTGAGTCTGGATTCCAGCTGCTTATGCAAGGTCTGGGTGCCACAGATAAAACGTACGGAGGCCAGACCATAGCCCCATTCGTCAAGTCCAGCTCTAGCCGCGGCATTAACCTCGGGATGCTGAGCCAGGCCTAAATAATTGTTAGCGCAGAGATTAATAAGCTCGGCACTGCCCTCAACCCCTACTCTGGCACCCTGAGGTGTAGTGATCTCGCGCTCAGTCTTGTACAGCCCGGCTTGTCGTATTGCCTTTAACTCTGCCGCCAGATGATGTTGAAATTGTGCATACATGGTTGCTGCTCCCTATTGCCAGTTAAGGATGACTTTGCTGGCTTGCCCTGCATTCATCGCATCAAAACCGGTCTGAAAATCTTTATAGCCCAAGCGATGGGTAATCACCGCAGAAATATCTAGACCGGACTCAATCATCACTGACATTTTGTACCAGGTTTCGTACATCTCGCGGCCGTAAATCCCCTTTAAAGTAAGCATATTAAAAATCACCTGACTCCAATCAATTGCCAGCTCACCACTGGGTATACCCAGTATCGCCACCTTGCCGCCATGGCACATATTGGCCAACAAATCTGCAAAACCCGCGGGGTTACCTGACATTTCCAGACCTACATCAAAGCCTTCGCTCATACCCAGGGCAGACTGAATATTCGTTAATTTTTCTGTGCGTACATCAACAGTGCAGCTGGCGCCCAATGTTCGAGCCATCTCCAGACGTTGGGGGTTAATATCTGTAACCACCACATGTCTGGCACCCGCATGTTTGCACACCGCTGCGGCCATAGCGCCGATGGGTCCTGCGCCAGTGATCAATACGTCCTCACCTAGAAGGTCATATTGCAATGCTGTGTGCACTGCATTGCCGAGGGGATCAAATAATGCGGCAATATCTAAATCAATACCCGGGCTGTGCTCCCACACATTAGACATGGGCAGAGCCACATATTCGGCAAAGGCCCCAGGTCGGTCCACACCTACCCCACTGGTCTGGGCGCAGAGATGACGCCGCCCGGCCAGACAGTTGCGACAGCGCCCGCAGACCACATGGCCTTCGCCAGAGACAACCTGCCCCTCGCGGAAATCGTTAACATTGGAGCCCACCTCAACAATCTCACCAACAAACTCGTGACCCACCACCATGGGTACAGGTATGGTTGACTGGGCCCAGGCATCCCAGTTGTAGATATGCATATCCGTACCGCAAATGGCCGTGCGATTGATTTTTATAAGTACATCATTAATACCAATCTCTGGGTCGGGCACATCTTCCAGCCAGAGCCCTTTCTGTGCATGCTTTTTAACCAGTGCTTTCATGTTAGCTTTTACCTTGGCTTTTACTTGACAGTTGTCTAATATAGGAGAAATTATTCTATTATCGTAGACAGTGTATTTCCTTTATGCAAGATTAATATCTTATATAACGGATGCAATTAGGAGCCACCCATGGCAACACCAGCAGACAATCAGCCTGATAACACCAGCCTTACCCTTGGCAACCGGGTTATAGAGCTGCGCAAAAAACATCACCTGACATTAGACCAGCTGTCTTCCGCCTCTGGCGTCAGTAGATCTATGCTCAGTCAGATTGAGCGGGGACAGGCCAATCCCACCTTGACGGTGACTTTCAGAATTGCCCAGGCTTTTGGTATGAATATTGGCGAATTGATTGACCAGCCCTGGGCCTCATCCAATATTGAGATTGTTCACGGGGAAGATAAGAGCAACCTGTTCCGCTCGGATAAAGAATGCCAGATAAAAACCCTGTCACCGCTGCATATTGAAAAATCTGTGGAGTTTTATGAGCTGAGAATCGCGCCCAGAGCCAGCCTGACTAGCGCCCCTCATTTTGAGGGCACCAAAGAACTGCTCACTGTGACCAGCGGCTGTGCAAAAGTAATTTCCGGAGAGAGTATCTGCGAACTGCGGGATGGGGATTCAGCTCATTATCGGGCAGACCTTAGCCACAGTATCGAGAATTGCGGTGATTGCGAGTTAATATGTTATCTGGTGGTGACCAGCCCCTAGGCGGGCCTATCGGTCAACCTGCTCAGCTATTGGCTCGATATCTGGGAAATTTCCAAGGGGCGATGGCTCCTCTAGTGACTCCTCTAACGGCTGCACGTTCGGCGCCAGTCTCGGTCTCAGCGTTGGCTCAAGGTTTAATCCAACATCAAAATAAGCCAACCTGTCTCCCATAAATGTACCAACAATAACCTGATTCAGGGTTTCCGTTTGAAACGGCATCGCCACCGAAGGCAAACCAAAAGGCTGCTGGGTAAATGACCAATGCTCAATCTCAGTGAGACTATTGGCATCTAATTTGGTAACGGTAAATGGCAATGGGCAGAGACTATTTTCCTCACAGACCAACACATCGAGGACGGCATGATCCAGGGAGGTCAACCACAGATTGCCCTGATCCAATACCAGATTATCCAACGCGTCGGCATAAAAACTGTGCAGCACCTGCCCGGTAATTACGTCGATAGCACTGAGTTTGTCGGCAATATTAAAGGCCACATAGAGAATATTACTGGCCTCATCAAACACTAGGCCATTGGGCTGCGACCCCTCTGTACCAGGCACCTGGCTAAAGCCGGTGTGATCATCCCAGTGCAACACATAGCCAGTATCCTGCTTGGCGATCAGCTGATACAAAAAGTCTGCCGTGGTAAATTTATGGGAGTACATATGGCTGACAAAAAAACTGCCGTCACTGAGCAGGCTGACATCATTGATAAAGTTCTCTTCTGGCGCTACAACACAGCCGCGCCAAACCAGCCCCCACCTGGTTAGCCTCGGAGCATTATCTTGCGCAGCAGAATCCACGGCCACCAGCTCAAACATTTCAATCGACTCACCGCCCATATGATTAACCACAGCCAGCTGGTGACGACCATCAGTGCGCTCCACCAGATCGATACCATGGGGACCAAAAGGGCTATCGGCAGTTTTGACGCACTGGCCATCACCCCAGGTATTGTCCGAGTAGATAATCGCCAGAGGCACAGGCAACTTGGTCTGTGCATCCACCAATGCCAAATTGCCCGGCCCTGCTTCATTTAAGGGGCCGGAGCCACCAAACTCAGACAGCAGAATAAAGCGGTTATCTGGTGTAATCACCATATCTTCGGGATTACTGACCACACAGGATACCGACAGTGTTGAGCCAGACTTACAGCTGGAGACATCGGGAATCGGCCCAATATAGGAGCGGGCAAGAATAAAAATTGATAGCAGTAGACAGATCAACGACATTGGAATGGCGATAAGGTAGTAATGCTTAGCCATAAAGCGCAGCAGTTTTTGCAGCGGCGCTGCATCTACCATAAGAATATAAAGCCCTTCCCCCATAAGCAGCAGACCAATAACAAACAGGGCAATACGAGCGCTGTAAAAATACCAATCAGCAATTCCAGCACCCCATATCAGCAACGGCAGAGCAAGCAAAATCCCACCAACTGCAATCAACCGCCAGGAAGCGAGAGACAGCAACCAAGCAGCACATCTGAGCGCCAGAGGCTTAAATGGCAGAAGCAGAGCAACAACTAGAAAACCAACAGCAACAGCAATATTCAAGACAGCCTCAGATCAACGGGGGTAATTGCGCAGAGCATAACATAGAGTGGTGGCGACTGAAGACTGCAGTGCCCTGCCCTGATATGTCACAACCAGTCCCGGTTTATGTTTGACTAGATACTGCCGAATTTTTAAAACTTCTTCTTGTCAGCGGCGCTTTTCAACCTGATACTCATGCTAAGTAATGCCGAGACAGGTCGGTTCGAGGACTTTAATTGTTATGCAAAATAAAAGTATAGACTTTAGCAGTGGCGATGCCGGAACCATGCACTACCACCAGTGGATGCCAGAGCAACCTGTAGGCTGGCTGCATATTATGCACGGTATGGCCGAGCATAGCGCCCGATACGCTGGTTTGGCGACATTTCTTAACCAGCATGGAATTATGGTCACCGCTGGAGATCATCGCGGCCACGGCATGACCGGAAGTTCTGCTGACAGTCTCTATCATTTTGCCGACCATAATGGCTGGAATCAGATGGTCGATGATCAGTGGCAGCTTATCAGCCATATCGCCAGACAGCAGCAGTTGCCCCTAATCATTCTGGGCCACAGTATGGGCTCCTTTATGGCCACTCGTTTCTGCCAGCTCTATGGCCAGCGACTGCAGCAGGAATGCAATCAGAGCCTAGGTGGCCTGGTGCTCTCAGGTTCCAACTACATTCCACCTGCAGCATGCAAAATTATCGCTGGCGTGGCCTGGGTAGAACGCGCCCGGGTGGGTGGTCGCAATGTCAGTAATATTCTTGAGCAACTATCATTTGGTACCTTTAATCGCGCCTTTGCCCCGGTTCGTACGGAAAAGGACTGGCTGTCCAGAGATCACAAGACTGTTGACCGCTATATCGAGGACCCTTGGTGTGGTGGTGCTATAAGCACCCAGTCCTGGTTGGATTTTATTCAGGGGCTGGCTGATCTTTTCGACTCCAAGGCTCTGAGTAGAATCAATAGTAAACTGCCGATACTTCTGTTTTCAGGTAACTTGGATCCTGTTGGGGGTCAGGGAAAGGGAGTTATTAAACTGCAACAAGCGCTGCTCAGCGCTGGCGTAGAGCAAGTGGATATGACGTTATACAAGGAAGGCCGACACGAAATGCTCAATGAAACCAACCGGGAAGAGGTGTATCAGGATCTGCTCAACTGGATACAAGTATTGCAGTAACAGTGCCTAGGAATTTGGCGTCTCGGCAATCTGCTGGGTCAACAAGAATCGCTCAGTAGAACCAGAGCCATCGCCAAGGGTTTCTCGTTTTACTGCCACTTTTTCACCGTAATAGGCAGCACAACCCAGAATCAAACCCTCGGCCACATCTCCCATACAACGGGGCGACTGATACAAAAGCTCGATGGTTTTATCGCTGGTTCTTTTGACATCAAATTTTGGCGGTCTGGCACCGGGATAGAGTTTTTTGACCTCTGCATGGATAAAGCTATCTATCTTCTCCAACAGTTCAAAGGACGAGTGCAGATCTTTAAACAGCTGAGGATAAGCGGCAATAAACTCGGCAAAATGATACATACCAAAGCTCTTGGTCAAATTGGAGACTGACACATTACTGCGCTCGCTCAAGGCTACGATTAAATCAATCAGTTCTCTGTGGGAGTACTCGCCACTGGTGGTATAAATACCCTCACTGGGTGCACCAGCATCAGAGATAATGCTTTCAAGAACGTCAGGCCCATACTGAGCCTCAACTAAACCCAAAAACGACTGGAATAACATCGCTTTCATATTACACCCTCTTAATTTTTTATTTTATACAAAGAAGCATATTATAAATCTGACAGAGTGCGGGCAAAATAGTTTTGTTTATGGATATCAGTAATTTTGTGGGTTTTGCGAATGACTTGGAAGACCGAGGTGCCGTTGGTGGAGCAGGATTTGATAGTAATAGCCTTTGGGCTATTACTACCCCGGCGGAGCTGCGTCGCTGCGCTCCTTGTCCAGATTCCGCCGTAGGCGTAATTTGTGAACCTGGCGCTTTACGCTCAAATCCGCCGTTCCGGCGGTTAAATAAAAAAGGCCATCTTTTGCGGATGACTTGGAAGACCGAGGTGCCTTTGGTGGGGCAGGATTTGATAGTAATAGCCTTTGGGCTATTACTACCCCGGCGGGGCTGCGTCGCTGCGCTCCTTGTCCAAATTCCGCCGTAGGCGTAATTTGTGAACCTGGCGCTTTACGCTCGAATCCGCCGTTCCGGCGGTTAAATAAAAAAGGCCATCTATTAGGTACTTGGCAAAACCGAGGTTGGTGGCGGATTGGCAGGATTTGATGCTAATAGCCTCTGGGCTATTAGCACCCCTTCGGGGCATCGTCTCTTCGTTCCTCGTCCAGATTGCGCCGCAGGCTCAATCTGTGAACCTGGCGCTTTACGCTCGAATCCGCCGTTCCGGCGGTTAAATAAAAAAGGCCATCTATTTATAGATGGCCTTTTTTATTTAATTGGTCGGGACGGCAGGATTTGAACCTGCGACCACTACACCCCCAGTGTAGTGCGCTACCAGGCTGCGCTACGCCCCGATTTGAGAGCCGCAATGATACAGGCTAGGCATGTTATTGCAACAAATTTGGTGAGTTTCAGACGACGGTTTGCTGTT
>Ga0233444_10000288_pt1 | contig 69789 bp, 64 predicted proteins | sample SI_124_October20_6_FD_182792 | JGI IMG/M metagenome (GOLD analysis project Ga0233444, IMG submission 182792) | Seawater microbial communities from Saanich Inlet, British Columbia, Canada - SI_124_October2016_10_MG | ecosystem: Environmental > Aquatic > Marine > Inlet | place: Canada: British... | reverse complement strand
ACCATGGGGCTTTGCACACGGATATGTGGAAAACCGAAGGCTTGAAGCAAGCCCTCGACAAATATGGTTTCGATGCCGCCTTTGGCGGGGCGCGCCGCGACGAAGAAAAATCGCGCGCCAAAGAGCGGGTGTTTTCGTTCCGCTCGGCCGACCATCGTTGGGACCCGAAAAACCAGCGGCCTGAATTATGGAATCTGTATAACGCCAAAAAAGCCAAAGGCGAGAGCTTGCGGGTTTTCCCCATGTCGAATTGGACGGAATTGGATATCTGGCAATATATCCAATTGGAGAACATTGAAATCGTGCCGCTATATTTCGCCGCCCCCCGCCCCACGGTCGAGCGCGATGGCCTCTTGCTGATGGTGGACGATGCGCGCTTTCCTTTGCGCGCGGGCGAAACCCCTAAGATGCGTTCCATTCGGTTTCGCACGCTGGGGTGCTATCCGCTGACCGGCGCGGTGGAGAGCGAGGCGACGAATTTGTCTGAAGTCATCCAAGAAATGCTGCTGACCACAACTTCTGAGCGCCAAGGCCGCGCCATCGACCAGGATGCCTCTGCCTCCATGGAGAAGAAAAAACAAGAAGGCTATTTCTAATGTCCGAGCTTCCCCCTGCGATTTATGAAACCGAGGCGCTTATTGGCGAAGATATCGACGCCTATTTAGAGCTGCACCAACATAAATCAATGCTGCGCTTCATCACCTGCGGCAGCGTCGACGATGGCAAATCCACGCTCATCGGGCGGCTGTTATATGACAGTAAAATGATTTTCGAAGACCAATTGGCCAGCCTCGAAGCCGATAGTAAAAAGCTTGGCACCCAAGGCCAAGAGATCGATTTTGCCTTGCTGGTCGATGGGCTAGCCGCCGAACGCGAGCAGGGCATAACCATTGATGTGGCCTATCGGTTTTTCGCCACGGAAAAACGAAAATTCATCGTCGCCGATACCCCCGGCCATGAGCAATATACCCGCAATATGGTCACCGGTGCCTCGACCGCCGATTTGGCGGTCATCCTCATCGATGCGCGCCAAGGCATTTTAACCCAAACGCGGCGTCATTCGTATTTGGCGCATCTCTTGGGCATTCAGCATATTGTGCTGGCGGTGAATAAAATGGATTTGGTGGATTATGACCAAGCCCGTTTCGACGAGATTGTCGGCCAATATCGCGAATTTGCCGATGACTTGGGCATGAAAGCTTTCACCGCCATTCCGCTGTCGGGTCTGGCGGGCGATAATGTGACGCAAAATTCTGCCAATATGGCGTGGTATACGGGCGCGGCTTTGCTGCCGCATTTGGAAGCTGTGGAGCTGCAACAAGAGGCGGCGCAGGCGGCAAGTTTTGTAATGCCTGTGCAATGGGTCAATCGGCCCAATCTCGATTTCCGTGGGTTCAGCGGGCTGATTGCCAGCGGCCGCGTGGCGCCTGGCGATGACATTCGGGTGGTGCCCTCGGGCAAAAATGCCAAGGTTCGCTCTATCGTCACTATGGCCAGCGATGGCGCGATGCAAACGCTCGACGAAGCGGTGGCAGGCCAATCCGTCACGCTGACGTTGGACACGCAAATTGATTGCTCGCGCGGTGATATTATCGCCGCGGCGGATAACCCGCCCGCCGTCGCCGACCGCTTTGAAGCGACGCTGATTTGGATGGACGAAACGCCGCTCTTGCCCGGGCGTTCCTATGAAATGAAAATTGGCACGCAAAGCGTCGCCGCCAGTGTGCAGACGCCGAAATATCAGGTCAACGTCAATACGATGGAACATCTGGCGAGCAAGACTTTGGAGCTCAATGCCATTGGCGTGGTGGAAATTGCCACCACCCAGAAAATCAGTTTCGCGCCTTATGCCGAAAACCGCGCGCTGGGGTCTTTTGTGCTGATCGATAAAATGTCCAACGCCACGGTGGCGGCGGGTCTGTTGCACTTTAGTTTGCGCCGCGCCGATAATATTCATTGGCAGGCCACGGATATTGACCGCAAGGCCCATGCGCAGTTGAAAAATCAAAAGCCGCTTTTGCTTTGGTTCACTGGTCTTTCGGGGTCTGGCAAATCGACCATTGCCAATGAGCTGGAAAAAATTCTGCACACGATGAACCGCCATACGTTTTTGCTGGATGGCGATAATGTGCGCCATGGGTTGAACAAAGATTTGGGCTTTACCGATGCCGATAGAGTGGAAAACATTCGCCGCATTGGCGAAGTATCCAAGCTGATGGTCGATGCTGGCCTGATTGTGCTAAGCGCCTTTATCTCGCCCTTTAGAGCCGAGCGCGACATGGTGCGCGAGATGTTGCCCGAGGGCGAATTTATCGAGATTTTTGTCGATACGCCGCTAGATGTCGCCGAGCAACGCGACGTCAAGGGCCTATATAAAAAGGCACGGGCTGGCGCGTTGAAAAATTTCACCGGCATTGATAGCCCCTATGAGCCGCCGTTGAACCCAGATATTCGGGTCAATACGACGCAAATGAGCGCGCCAGAAGCGGCGCAATATATCGTCAATCAATTGTTCGGGCTTTAGGGTCTCTTATAAAGACGGGTCGATAATCAGGCGTCCCACCACTTCGCGGTCTTGCATCTGCCGAAACGCCTCGCGCCAGTGCTCGAGGGGCAAACTAGTGTGAACCTGGGGGCTGATTTTACCCTCGGCCGCCAGCTGCCAAATCGCGTCTTGGTTCTCCTGGCCTTTTTCGGGGTCGCGTCGGCCAAATTCGCCGGCCCGCACACCGACCACAGAGAAGCCTTTGATGAGCGGCATATTGACCGAAATATCGGGAATGCGCCCCGAGGCAAAGCCGACCACCAGCAAGCGCCCGCCCCAAGCAATGCAGCGCACGCTCTCGTCGAAGACATCGCCGCCCACGGGGTCGTAAATCACATCGGCGCCGCCGCCGGTTATTTCTTTCACTTGAGCCCGAAACCCGTCGTTGATATTGAGCAGCGCGTCGGGGGCATATTTATCTTGCAAGACCGCCAGCTTTTCGTCGGAGGAGGCGGTGGCGATAATTTTAGCGCCCATATGTTTGGCCAAATCGACCGCCGCCAGCCCCACGCCGCCGGCGGCGCCATGAATTAAAACCCATTCCCCGGCTTGCAAATGGGCACGCCGCACCAAAGAGACATAGGCCGTCAGATAGGCCGAGCCCGTGGCTGCGGCGGTTTTAAAATCGAGGGCTTCGGGAATTTTTCGCAACACAGATGCGGGCACCGCCATTTCTTCGGCCATCGTGCCAAGCCCGCCCACAACCACGCGCGCGCCGAGGGCCCAATCGGTGACCCCTTCGCCCAGCGCGATAATCTCGCCAGCGCCTTCCATGCCCGGAGTAAAAGGCAGGGCGGGTTTATGTTGATAGCCGCCATGCGTCATCAATAAATCTGGAAACCCGAGGGCGGCGGCGCGCATACGCACCACCACATGGCCAGGCGCGGCGCTGGGGCTGGCCACTTCTTGCACGGCACAGCCGGCGAAGTCGTCTAATAGGTCGGAAACAATTAGGGCTTTCATGGCATTTCTCCTGCGGCTGTCATCTGCGCTTCAACTTAACCCGCCCCGCCTAGAAAACAAGTCGGCCATAAGTCGGCCAGAGGCGTGGGTTTTGAAAAGAGGCAGAATAGTCGATTTTCCATCTTGATTGGCGCCCCAAATAACGCAGGATAAAAGAAGGTGCGCTGTCTGTCGCTTTAGCCAATGGCGGCGGTGACACAGACGGGCTCCGAAAAAAAGCAAGAGATATTGGTTACGTTCTTGGAGATGACATAAATGTGATGCCTGTAACAATTCGTGATTAATGGCCTTATCCACAGCTAATTAATTAAAAAATAGGTGGTTTTTTATATTTATAACCAAAAACCTAACATAAACTGTTGACTCTTTTGGACTCGACTATTGACAAACAAGCCGAATGTCATCATTTTCACTTTCACATCCTTAGGGACTTTTAATGCCCTAAGCGCAAATGGCCGCCTCACTCTGTGATGGCGGCCTTGCAATATGAGGCGAAAAATGAAAAACAAACGCCGCGTTTTAGTCCTTGTGGACGGCTATAATCTGTATCATGGGCTATGTGATATGCAGGGGGACATCCCTGGTGATAGGAATCACGCCGAGTGGCTTGACCTTAAAAAGCTGATGCTCGGGTTTATGAATGACACGCATCATGAGCTTGTCGATGTAATATATTTTACAGCTTATGCTAAGTGGAGGAAAAAAGAATTTTCACGGCACAGGGTGTATGTTCGGGCTTTAGTTCATTCTGGTGTTAAGACAGTTTTCGGACGATTTAAAGAAAAGCCTAAGAAGTGTAAAAAGTGCGGCAGCAAATTTTTGAAGCACGAAGAAAAAGAGACTGACGTAAATATTGCAGTTGAAATGTTTGATGCAGCTCACAGAGATGTTTTTGATGATATTTATATTGTTTCGGCTGACACAGATCTAGCGGGTGCAATAAAAAGGCTGAAGCAAGATTTTAAAGACAAACGGGTGAAGGTTTTTATGCCACCTAACAGAAGCAATCTTGAAATGCGCAAGGTTGGGCATCGCTACAAAGTGATTAAAGAGCACCATATTTTGAATGCGCTCTTCCCTAAAATTGTAAAACCTGCATTTGGTAAAGGCCCTGCGATTGTCAGACCCACCGAATATGACCCGCCAGACGACGACACACTGACAGAATAACCTAAAACCTATAATTCGAATAAAACCCGCCCTCGGCAACGAAAGTTGAACCTTCGTCAAATATGAAACATTTTTCACCCGCCCATTTCACACGACATGTGCCGCCTTTGAGAGACCTCGCCATGGCGCGCGCCCCTTATGCGCGCCCCTTGCGTTTGCGATATGGCCAGGCGCCTGTTGCGTTAACTGGGGTTCATGATATTTTCGTTTTTCACCAGCTAGACTAAAAGGCAAAGACAATGATGTATTTAGCGAACTCTTTAGCGAACAAATGGGCCCAGATAAAACCGCCTGCCTTGGCCATAGGCCTGTTGATATTGGCCATAGGCCTGTTGATAGCGGGGTGGGGGGCGCTGGTTTCGCCGGCTGCCGCTCAATCGCTCGACACGCTTTCGCAATCCGCGCAAGCCGCCACCTCCGATGGCGCCGCGTCGCAAACCCGCATCAATGCGCTGGATGAAGAAACCGATCAGATAACCCGCGATTATCGCGCCGCCGTGAAACAACTGACGGCTTTGCGCGAATATAATGCGCAGCTGGATAAATTAATTGTCGCGCAAAAAGCGGAAATGATTTCCGTGCGTCAGCAAATCGAAGATGTCACAAATGTCGACCGAACCATTGTGCCTTTGATGTTTCGGATGATTGACGCGCTCGACCAATTTGTCGAATTAGATGTGCCGTTTCTTATCGATGAGCGGCGCGCCCGCGTGCAGGCTTTGCGCGCTTTGATGGATCGTTCTGACGCCAATCCGGCAGAGAAATATCGCAAAATCCTCGAAGCCTATGAAATAGAAAACGAATATGGCCGCACGCTAGAGGCCTATGAAGGCGAGATGGACATTAAGGGCGAAGCGCGCACGGTCGCGTTTTTGCGCGTCGGTCGTGTGGCGCTGATTTATCAAACCCTCGACGCGCAAGAGAGCGGGGCTTGGAGCCAGAGCGCGAAAAATTTCGTCGATTTAGAGGGCGATTTCGATACGCAATTGCGCGCCGCCTTACGCATCGCCAAACAACAAGCGGCGCCTGATTTACTGGTCATCCCAGTGACGCTCGGCGCCCCAACGAGCGGGAAATAGGAGGTTAGGATGAGATTATTGACACATATAAAACTTCCCACGCTCGCGGTTCTTGGCGGGCTTATTTTCGCGCCTTTGGGGTCTGTTGTAGCACAAGAAGCCAAACCAATTGCCGATGCTAACGCGGTTACCTTGCAGCAATTGCTCGACCAAGTGCGTCAAGGTCGGGTGAAAGACAATGCTCAATTTGACAAACGCGAGGCGGATTTTAGAAACAACCGCAATCAGCAAAAAGCGGTTCTCACGCGCACGCAAAATAGCATTAAACGCGAAGAAGCCCGCTCCGAACGGCTGGAAAAAATCTTTTCAGAGAACGAATTAAAACTGGCCGAATTAGAAGGCTTGCTGAACGAACGCCTGGGCGTCTTCGGGGAATTATTTGGCATCGTCCGGCAAGTGGCGGGCGAGACCAAAGCGCAAATCGACGAGAGTATTATTTCGGGCGAGCTGAAAGGGCGCAGCGCCCGCTTGGGCGATTTGGCCAAGAGCAAAGGCCTGCCAGCGATGAGCGAGTTGGAATATTTATGGTTCACGCTGCAACAAGAAATGACCGCCCAAGGCGAGGTGAAACGCTTTATGGGCGATGTGGTGAATTTGGATGGCAGTTTGCGCCAATCTGAGATTTTGCGCGTCGGCCCGTTCACGGCTTTGGCGGGCGATGACTTCGTTCGCTATGCGGGCGCGCATCGGTTTGCCGATTTAGGCCGCCAACCGCCCGCTCGCTTTGGCGATGCGGCGGATGATTTGGCCGATGCCCAAACGGGCGATAGAGTGGCGGCTCCGGTTGACCCGTCACGCGGCGCGATTTTGAACTTATTCTTGCAATTGCCAAACCTGTCTGAGCGCATCGCGCAGGGCGGTATTGTTGGCTATATCATCTTGGTCTTGGGTGCCTTTGGCATTGCTTTGGCATTGGAGCGCATCACCCGCTTGAGCCTTACGGCACGCGCTGTCAAAAGCCAATTGAGCGCTGGCGACGCGGGCCAAGAGATAACCGGCGACACGCCTTTATCGCGCGTATGGGCGGCCTATGCTTCGTATAAAGGCAAAGATATGGAGACGCTGGAGTTAAAACTCGACGACGCTATTTTGAAAGAAATGCCAGCCTTGGAGAAACATTTATCCTTGCTGAAACTTCTCTCTGGCGTGGCACCGCTCATGGGTCTTTTGGGCACCGTAACGGGGATGATTTTAACCTTCCAAGCGATTACGCTGTTTGGCACAGGCGACCCGAAACTCATGGCGGGCGGTATTTCGCAAGCCTTGATAACCACGGTTCTGGGACTGGTTGTGGCGATACCCATATTGTTGTTGCATACGGTTGCTGCCACGCGCTCGCGCGAGATTGTGCAAGTGTTGGAAGAGCAAGCCGCGGGCATGATGGCCGCCCATGCCGAGCGCACATAGCGGAGCTTTGAGATGCATAGCGGAGCCTTGAGATGAGTGTCACGGATATTCTATCGCTGTTTTTAAACCCGCTGGAGGCGGCGCGGGGCTTGCGCGATTTCCTCGAGTTGGGCGGCGATATATTGGTGCTTATTCTCGGGCTGACGCTGGTGCTATGGGCGTTGATTTATGAGCGCTATAGTTTTTTCCGCCAGCCTTTTCAGGCGCTTTGCGCTGACCATTTGCAAAATTGGCGGGCGCGCAAAGAGCATAAAAGCTGGCACGCGCATCGCATTCGCGAGCGGATGATTTCCAACGCGCGGCTGCAAGCCAATGCCAATATTTCCTATATTAAAGTGCTGGTGGCGCTGGCCCCCTTTATGGGTCTGTTGGGCACGGTCACGGGCATGGTGGAAGTGTTTGATGTGATGGCCATCACTGGCTCGGGCAATGCGCGCGCCATGGCGGCGGGCATTTCGAAAGCCACTTTGCCCACTATGGCGGGCATGGTGGTGGCTTTGTCGGGATTATTTTTCACCGCCAGTTTAGAGCGCAAAGCCCGCTGGTCGGTCGAGCAATTAGAAGATGAATTAGAGCTGGCCGATTAGGCCATATAAAGAGACGGGGAGACACCTCATGCGACGCAGACACGCAAGGCCAGAAGAAGATACCGCCATTGATATGACGCCGATGCTCGACATTGTTTTCATCATGCTGATCTTTTTTATCGTGACCGCGACTTTCGTTAAAGAAAGCGGCATTGATGTCACGCGGCCAGATGCTGAAACCGCGGTCAAACAATCGCGGGTCGGCATTTTAATTGCCATCCGCAATAATAACGAAGTGTGGATCAACCGCCGCCAAGTTGACCTTGCGGCGGTGCGCGCCAATGTCGAGCGCTTGCACGCCGAAAACCCTCAAGGCGGCGCCGTCATTCAGGCCGATAAAGAGGCGATGACGGGCGTGTTGGTAGAGATTATGGACCAAGTGCGTCTGGCGGGCGTCGGGTCGATTTCGATTGCGGCGGAAGAAAAATGAATTTAGCCGCGGTTCCCACTCGCCTGTTTGGTGCCGTTGGTTTTGCGCTGCTGACGACGGTGGCGTTATTCTTGACCATGAAAATTTTGGTCACCGGCAAGGATTATGAAATTGAGCCAGAGCTGGCCTCGCTGGGCATTGATTTTGTGCGGGTGGCGCGCGATGAAGATTTAAATACCAAAAACCGCGCCCCCAAACGGCCAGCCCAAGAAAAGCCCGATGAGCCGCCACCGCCGCCAAAATTATCGCAGCCCGCCAGACCCAATGTCGATAAGGCCTCGGCCAATGTCGATTTAGGCCAATTTGCTTTGGGCGGATTGAATTTAAACGCGCCGGTCGATGGAGATGCGCTGGCGATTGTGCGCGTCTTGCCGCGCTACCCAAGTCGCGCCCTGTCGCGCGGCATTGAAGGATGGGTGCTGTTAGAGTTTTCGATTAGCCCGTTGGGCCAAGCCATAGAGCCCATGGTGATTGATGCCGACCCGAAAGGCACATTTGACCGCGCCGCCGTCAATGCGGTGAAACGGTGGAAATATCGCCCCATGGTGGAAAACGGCAAAGCCGCCGTGCGCCCTGGCGTGCGCCAGTTAATTAGCTTTCAGATAGCCAAATAGGAGGCGCGCAAAGATGAAATATATCGTTCTATCTGCCACGCTTTTGGCGCTGTTTTTCGCCCCCCTCGGCGGGGTGTTTATCGGCGCCGATTTTGGCCAAGCGCAAGCGCAAGCGCAAAAGAGCCAACGCGAGAAACCGCAAAAACCGAAAACCCGACGCTCCGAAGTTTTGGGCAAAGCGGCTTTCCAACGCATTGAGCAATCGCAAACGCTGCTCGGCGAAGAAAAATATCTCGAGGCTTTTGCCCCCTTGCAAGCCATCCTCGATAGCGAGCGTTTTAAGCCCTATGAAAAAGCCGTGGCCATTCAAACCATGGGCTTTATTTATGCGGCGCAAGGCGATTATCCCAAAACCATTGAGACGTTTGAACGCGCCGTCGCCACGGGTCATTTGCCGCCGCGCGTGGTCAGCGATTTAACGTATAATTTGGCGCAGCTTTATTTGGCCGATGGGCAGGGGCAAAAATCATTGCGCCTTCTAGAAAGCTGGTTTGCCGGTCTGGAGAGCGAGCCCGGCGCCGACCCTTATGCGCTTCGGGCGCAGATTTATTTGGGGATGGATAATTTGTCGGCGGCAGAAAAAGACATCCGCCTCGCCCTTTCGAAAGCCGAAACGCCGAAGCAGCAATGGACGCGGATTTTATTATCGGTGCTGCTGCAACAAGAACGCTATCAAGAAGCGCGCCCGATTTTGGAAAAGGCCGTGGAGCGCTGGCCGGGGGTGAAAACATTCTGGCAGCAACTCACGGCGGTTTATTATGATGCCAATGACGAAAAACTGGCCTTTGTGGCGCAACAAGCCATGCATGTGCAAGCCATGTTGACCTCGTCTAAAGAGCTGTCTTCCATGGCGCAGCTTTATTTATATCACGATGTCCCCATCAAGGCGGCGCAGGTTTTGCAAAGCGGCATGGATGCGGGGGTGATTGAAAAAACCGAAAAAAATTATGAATTATTGGCGCAAAGCTATCGCCATGCCCGCGAATGGAAAGCCTCGATTGCGCCATTAACGCTAGCGGCCGAGAAATCCGACAAAGGCAAGTTTTACGAGCAATTGGCGCAAAGCCATCTGCAAGACGAACAATGGGCGAAAGCAGAGGCGGCTTTGGAAAAAGCTCTGGCCAAGGGCAAGCTAGACAAAGAGGCCGACACTTGGTTGTTGCTTGGCATCGCCCGTGTGCGGACACAAAAATATGACGCGGCGATCAAAGCTTTTCGCAAAGCGGGCGACGATGATGATATCGCCAAAGATGCCTTCCGCTGGATTCGTTCCATCGAGCGCCGCTTGGCAGAAGAGCGAGACGCAAAAGCCGAGCGCAAAGCGGACGGCTAGGCGATATTATTTATCCTTTTTGGCTTGGTTCGCGGCCAGCATTTTGGTGAAAAACGTGCGCGTGTCATGCGCTTGCCAATCATCCACATCGGTTTGTTGAGCATCGAAAGCGGCGATGATTTCATCATTGCGCTCTTCCGCCAAATGGCGTGCGGCATAATGCGGGAAGATATAAAACGCGCCCTGTTTAATTTGCTCCACCGTATAGGCGCCCACACTCTCGACCGGATAAGGCGTCACTTCGCCCTCGATGGGCGCGGCATCGCGCACCGGCTTGGGGCCGCCAAAAGCTTCGGGGCGGCGCGCCCCCGATTTGGCAATTTCGGTTTGCGTCCAGCCCGGACATAATAAAGAGATAGAAATATGGGGCGGCAATTCCATCCGCAGCATGCCCGTGTAGCCCAGCACGGCGGCTTTGGTGGCATTATAGCCAGCCATATAGGGGGCGGGCCAGCCGATAGAGTTTTCCGAGGCCGTATTGCAAATATGGGCAGGCGTGCCTTGGTCGCTAAAGCGGCGGGTGAAGGCCATGCAGGCGTTCCAATTGCCGAAGAAATTAACTTCGAACATCCAGCGCAAATCGGCGTCTTTGGTTTTCACGGCGGGGGTGAGGCCGCCGCCGACGCCGGCATTGTTAAACAGCGCATCGACGTGGCCAAAATGCGCCCATGCGGTTTCGGCCAGCGTGTCTATTTGTGCGACTTGTGTGACATCGCAAGCCACGCCGATGGCGCGGGCTTTGGCATCTGGCATTTTTTCCAATTGGTCGGCGCGGGCTTGAACCTCCTCCAGGTTGAGGTCGGAGACGACGACGTGGCAGCCTTGGCGGATGAGGGTTTTGGCAAGGTCCAACCCAATGCCATTGGCGGCCCCGGTGAGGACGGCGACTTTATCTTTGAAATCTTTCATGCGCTCTTTCTCTCTCGATGAAGGCTAAGCCTAATCGCTGGCGCCGTCTCAGGCAATTGGCTTTTGCACAGCTGTCTCTAGGGCAGCTGAGATGCCAGAGGGGTTGCATTCTCGCGTGTCCGTCATATTGTGGGCGAGACAAATAGATCGACAAAATAAAAATCGGGTTCAAAAAAAGGAGGGTCGAATGTCATTATTATATCTGGGACGGTTTCTGGTGATTTCATCGATTGCGATGATGTTTTTATCTTATGCAAATTTTTTACCAACGGCTTTGGGAAGCGGCCAGCTTGCCGACTATATAAAGAATCATTTTGTCAGAGAGGTGATTTTTGGTTTGGCTTTGGCGGTGACCACGATTTTTTTAACGTTTTGGACCACGGACCCGGAGCAATGGGTTCGGGTTGCCATATTGGGTTCTATTGTTGTCTTGCCGTTTTGGTTGGGGGCTATTTTTGGTTGGTCGACGGGCGGCTTGGCTGAAGTATGGGATGGGGCGATTGAGGCGCAAACGGCGTATCGGTTCCACACGGTGCAGACGGTCCTGTTTTATCTTGGCTTGGGCGTTCTTTATGCGGGGGTTAAGTCTTAGGGCGATTTGCCTTGCGCCTTTTTTCTTGCCAGTTGGGCATCGCGCATTTAAGAAGGCGTGTGCAGGAGAGGTGCCAGAGTGGTTGAATGGGGCGGTCTCGAAAACCGTTGAGCGTTTGCGCGTTCCGGGGGTTCGAATCCCTCCCTCTCCGCGCGCTAAAAGGGCTTGGCAGCTCCGCTGCCTTTAGCCCGCCTAGCGCCAGCGTAGGGGCGTAAGCCCCGAAGTCGGCCGTAGCGAAAATATAGAAATCGTTCTAAATGCTGTTCCCCTTACGAGGGGCAAGGCGCACTAGGGCAACAAGTTGCCAAGTGCTTATAGCCCGCCAGCGTAGGGGCGTAAGCCCCGTAGTCGGCCGTAGCGAAAATATAAAAATCGTTCTAAATGCTGTTCCCCTTACGAGGGACAAGGCGCCACCGAAGGGACAAGGCGCACTAAGGCAACAAGTTGCCAAGTGCTTTTAGTCCAGGGCAGTAAACTGCCAAGTGCTTATAGCCCGCCAGCGCAGGGGCAAGGCTCCGAAGTCGGCATCATTCTTGGCGGCACCTTGCAAGCTGAACCATTGGGCTTTCTTTCCGCCTGATTTAATTTATTGCCCTTAAGCCAAATAAAAAAAATAACTGAGTTGCTAGATTTCTCGGCTTTGCTAGATTTTGGATAAAGAAAAAGAAAAAGAAAAAGTCTAAGCAGACGTCTCATAGTCCAACAATAGAAAGAAGAATATCATGTCTAAAGAAACTCCGATTACACAATCTACTGACTCGAAAAAAGCGCGTGCGCGCAAAACAACATCGCTTTCGCCCATATATTTCGCGAGTTTGGCGGCGGCACTCGCATCAGAAAGTGCCATGGCTGCGGATTTGACTGGCACGCCTAACGGCGACTTTCTTACTGGTACTGGTGACTCTGACACGATAAACTCCCTAGGCGGGAATGACATTGTTTTTGCCGGCGATGGCGATGACACGGTGAATGGCGGCGCTGGCAGTGACGGTCTGACGGGCGGCACTGGCACGGATACCGCCTCTTATGTAGGTTCGACATTGGCAGTGAATGTCAATCTACTTGAAGGTACCGCCAGTGGCGGCGATGCGGAGGGCGACTCGCTTTCGCAAATTGAAAACCTCACGGGCTCTGGCAATGATGATGAGCTAACGGGAGACAATCAGAATAATGTGCTGACCGGCGGCGCGGGTGCTGACAAGCTGACGGGCGGCCGTGACGACGACACGTTAAATGGCGGCGCGGGCGCGGACACGCTGACTGGCGGCCGTGAGGACGACAACTTTATTCTGGAATTAGCGGACAGAGCGGAGGATATCATCACCGATTTTGGCACTGGCAGCGACAAGCTTCGTGTGGAGACATCTGCAACGATCACGGATTTAGCGACGCTGAAATCAGGAGCGAATATCGCCTGGACGAATAACAGCAACCACAGCTCCACGTCTTCAACCAATGATGCGGCTATAAATGATACGATTATTTCGTGGTGGGGTTCGGATGAAATGTTTGGTACGAGTGATGATGAGATTGTCATGGTTCTGGAGGATTACACCACAGACCTCGTCTATACCGACTTCGACATCGTCTAGCGCCCAAAGCGCCAGGTAAAGCCCGGGCGTGCCTTCCTTCATCTTTCGGAAGGCGCGCCCGATTTGTTTTGCCTTTTGCTGACCTGAAGTCGGCCATAGACAAAGCTTGGATTGCGGCTCTTTGAGTAGCGCGTGTTATTTCTTCACCAGCCCCACTTGTTTGGCAATTATTTTGTCGGCCATGCGTGTCGGCAGCATGGATAAAAATCTATTCTGCTTCGATTGCACATCTATTCTATATCGTGTTTTCGGCTTTGCACTTGTCAGAATAGCCAGCGCGCGCTGGGAAATCACTTCTGGCTCACACCCCACATTTTCCATGCTCTCGGTGAGGCCCAAAACTTTTTGAAGGCCCGCGCGAAAGGCGGAATTATCATAGCGCGCCAAAGTGGCGGTTTGGTCGACTTTGCCCCAAATAGCGGTTTTGACGGGGCCTGGCGCGATGATGACGACGTCAATGCCAAACAACATGAGCTCGCGGCGCAAGGCTTCGGAAAAACCTTCGAGGCCAAATTTGCTCATATTATAAGCGCCCATGAAAGGCATGCCCGTCTCGCCAGAAATCGAGCTGATATTGATAATTTTACCCGGAGCGCCCGTGCGTTCGGGGTCGGCACCCAGCAGGCCCATAAAGCTTTGCGTGCAATGGAAAACGCCCATGAGGTTGACGTCAAATTGATGGTGAAACTCTTCGGCGCTGAGATCTTGAATGGCGCCGAACACAGCAATGCCTGCGTTGTTAATCAGGCCTGCAAGCTTTTCGCCGTTTTATTCGGCTTCCACTTGTTTGGCCGCGGCTTGCACATCTTCTTGGTTGGTCACGTCAAACACCAGAGGGGTGAAAGATGCGCCTAATTCGGCAGCGACGGAAGCGCCATCTTTATCGCTTCGAACCGAGCCGAAAACCCGATAGCCGTTTTCCACCAATGTTTTTGAGATTTGACGGCCAATACCGGAGGACGCTCCGGTAACCACAACTGACAACATATTCATTCTCCTAAGGCTGAATTTTGCCAATCCTAACATGCTGATGACGCGATGCAATCTTTGCCTCTTCACCGTATCTCGGGCGAAAAGCAATTTATCGACTAGGCTGCCGCTTTGCGCTTGATGGCGCGGGCCTTGTGCCTATAATCAGTTTCACCGTCTATGCGTTAGGGAGCCGAGCCATGCAGTTGTTATCTGAAATCATTCAACCGGAAGACAATAGTTATCGTCCGCCGCATATCGCTTATGAGACGCCAGAAGGCTTTGACCTGATGGACATGACGATGTTCCGCGACCATGGCCAGCCATACGATTATTTCCACACGTTGCGCGAAAAAGCGCCCGTCAGCTGGTGGCAGCCGCCTGCCACAACCGATGTGGCCGGCTTTTGGGCGCTCACCCGTTATGAAGACGTGAAAAAATGCGACCTTGATGCCAAGACCTTCTCGTCGGGGGCCGGCGGTATTTTAATGGGCTATAGCGCCAAAGGCGGTGGCCCGAAGCGGCTGGCTGGCGCGTCTTTGAATTCCATGATCAACCTAGACCAGCCATGGCACATACCTTTGCGCATGGCGCATCGGCCGTTTTTCACGCCCGATTATATCGGTAAATTGCAATCGCGCGTGGAAACGGAAGTCGACCGCTTGCTCGATAATATGGAAGCCATCGCCAAGAAAAACGATGGCAAAGTGGATATGGTGACCAATTTCTCGGAATGGTTGCCGATGTATACATTGTGCGAAATGCTGGGCATTGACGAAAAAGACCGGCCGAGCATTGTCCGCTGGATGCATTATTTGGAAAACGCCGCCTATATTGTTGGCGACCCAGAATCAAAAGTTTCGCCTTGGTTCATCGCCAAGTTTCTTTGGAACATTCGGCAGATGTTCCGCTATGGCCAAAAGGTTCTGCTCGATCGACGCAAAAACCCGCGCGATGACCTACTGACCGTCATTGCCACCACAGAGCTGGATGGCGAGCCGATGGACCCATCTTATTTGGACGGCTCTTGGTTGCTGATTATTTTTGCGGGCAATGATACGACCCGTAATTCCTTGTCGGGCACTATGCGCTTGTTGAGCCAGTTCAAGGATCAAAAACAAATGCTCATCGATGAGCCTGCGCTCATTCCGCAAATGGTGCCAGAGGCTTTGCGCTTGGTTTCGCCGGTTATGTATATGCGCCGCACGGCGCAAGCGGACGCGGAACTTTCGGGGCAAAAAATCACCAAAGGCGAAAAAGTCGTGATGTATTATGGCGCCGCCAATCGAGACCCCGATGTATTTGCCGACCCCGATAAAATGGATATTCAGCGCAATAATGCCAATGAACATTTGGCCTTTGGCACGGGCGCGCATGTGTGTTTGGGCCAGCGCATTGCCAATATGCAGCTCGAGACCGCCTATGCGCGCATTCTCGACCGCTACCCCAATATCGAGTGGACGGGAAAACAGGCCCATGCGCCGAATAATTTCGTCAATGCGATTTCCCATCTCGAAGTCAACCTGGGGATTTAAAGACCCATGCTGGCACGAGTGAAAAAAGCGGCGCGCCTTATCGCCCTCCTATTGGCTTTGCCTGTCGGCGCGGTTTTGGCCTTTGTGCTTTACGTGGTGGTGAGTGTGGCCACTTACGAGCAAGTGGATGACGCCGCACATATGGCCTCGAAACAGGTCTATTTGCAAACGCTGGCGGGGACGCCCAAGCGCGAAAATGCGCCCGATGTCGTGATTATCTTGTTTGATGATTTGGGGCATGGCGATGTCGGTTTCATGGGCAATAAAATGATTGCGACGCCGCATATGGATGGTCTGGCGAAAAACGCCGTCGTGTTTGAAAATTATTATGCGCCCGCGCCCGTGTGTTCGCCGTCGCGTGCGGCCATGCTGACGGGGCGTCTGCCGTCGCGCAATCTGCTGACGGCGGTACCTTTCCCAAGCGGGCATTTCGTTGACCGCATCAATCGTCTGTTTGGCAATCCGGTGCGTTTGCCGCGCGAAGAAATCATTCTCGCCGATGTATTAAAAGCCAGTGGCTATCACACCGCCATGGTGGGCAAATGGCATATGGGCGACCATGATAAATCCATCCCGACGGAATTTGGTTTTGAGCGGTTTTTCGGCACCTATCATTCCAATGATATGCACCCGTTCCATTTGGTGGAGGGGACGCCAGCCCAGGGCGAAAAAATTGCCGTGGCCGCGCCCGTCGACCAAACCCAGCTGAACGGGCTCTATGCCGAAAAATCAGAAGGCTTTATCGCTGCAGCGCCCAAAGATCAGCCGATGTTTTTATATCTGGCGCATAATTTTCCGCATGTGCCTTTGCACGTAGCGGCGCATGAACATGGCCGCTCGGATGCCGGCCTTTATGGCGATGTGGTGCAAGGCCTAGATGACACCGTGGGTCGGGTGGTGGCAGCGTTGAAAAAACGCGGCACGTTGGACAATACGCTGCTCATCATCACCAGCGACAATGGCCCTTGGTGGCAAGGTCGCGGTGTCGGTCGGGGCCGCAAAGGGCAAAGCTTTGAGGGCGGCGTGCATGTGCCTTTCCTGGCGCATTGGCCCGCACAATTGGCGCCACGGCGCTCACCCGCATTGGCCATGGGCACGGATTTATTGCCGACGATTTTGGCCGAGCTAAATCTGCCAACCCCCGAGGACCGCGTGTTAGACGGGCGCGATTTATCGGCTAGCCTGCGCGGCGGCGCGTCGCCGCATGAGGTGGTGTATTATTATGGCGCGGGCACGTTAATGGCGGTTCGTGATGCGACTTATAAATATCGCGATGCCAAACCCGTGGTCTATTCTACCGACCCCGTGTCGATTCCGATTTGGCCGAAAAAAGGCCCTTGGTTGCACGACCTAAAAGCCGATCCGGACGAGTCGTATGATATCTCGATGCGTCATCCGCAAGTGGCCAAGCGCCTGAAAGCCGCGCTCGATGCGCGCAATCAGGAAATGGCCGACAATCCGCGCGGCTGGAAATAGTTAGACCTTTTTATAGACCTGCGCCCCACCGACGCGAAACTCGGTCGACTTGGCTTGCATGCCAGCCTCCAGCGCGTCTTCGGGTTTCATGTTTAATTTGGCCGCATAGTCGCGCACATCTTGGGTGATTTTCATCGAGCAGAAATGCGGTCCGCACATGGAGCAGAAATGCGCCACTTTCATCGATTGTTTCGGCAGCGTCTCATCGTGATAGCGGCGCGCCGTGTCGGGGTCGAGGGCGAGATTAAATTGGTCATCCCAGCGAAACTCGAACCGCGCTTTCGATAAAGCATTATCGCGAATCTGTGCGCCCGGATGCCCTTTGGCCAAATCCGCCGCATGGGCGGCCAGCTTATAGGTGATGATGCCGTCTTTCACATCTTGCTTATTGGGCAGGCCGAGGTGTTCTTTGGGCGTCACATAACACAGCATGGCCGTGCCATACCAACCGATTTGCGCGGCGCCAATGGCCGAGGTGATATGGTCATAGCCCGGCGCAATATCGGTGGTCAGCGGGCCCAATGTGTAAAACGGGGCTTCGTCACACCACTCGAGCTGTTTGTCCATATTTTCTTTAATCAGCTGCATCGGCACATGGCCGGGGCCTTCAATCATCACTTGCACATCATGTTGCCAGGCGATTTGGGTCAGCTCGCCGAGGGTTTTCAACTCGCCCAATTGCGCCGCATCATTGGCATCCCAAACCGAGCCCGGCCGCAGCCCATCGCCAAGCGAGAAGGAGACATCATAGGCTTTCATAATCTCGCAAATATCGGCGAAATGCGTATAGAGGAAATTTTCTTTGTGATGCGCCAAGCACCATTTGGCCATAATCGAGCCTCCGCGCGACACAATGCCGGTCAGTCGATTGGCGGTCAGGGGCACATATTCCAAAAGCACGCCCGCATGGATGGTGAAATAATCGACACCTTGTTCGGCTTGTTCGATGAGCGTGTCGCGGAACATTTCCCAGGTCAGGTCTTCGGCCTTGCCATCGACTTTTTCGAGCGCTTGATAAATCGGCACCGTGCCAATGGGCACCGGGCTATTGCGCAAAATCCACTCGCGGGTCTCGTGGATATGTTTGCCAGTCGACAGGTCCATAATCGTATCCGCACCCCAGCGAATGCCCCAAGTCATTTTATCGACTTCTTCGCCGATGGAACTAGAGACGGCGGAATTGCCAATATTGCCGTTAATTTTAACCAGAAAATTGCGGCCAATAATCATCGGCTCGATTTCCGGGTGATTGATATTGGCCGGAATAATGGCGCGTCCGCGAGCGATTTCTTCGCGCACGAATTCAGGCGTAATTTCGAGCGGCAGATTGGCACCAAAGCTTTCGCCCTCGTGTTGGGCGAGCATCCTCTCGCTCATCCGTTTGCCGCGCTCGCCCGTCGCTTCTAGGCTCTCGAGATAGGCGGCGCGATTTTGGTTTTCGCGCAGCGCCACAAATTCCATCTCTGGGGTGATGATACCGGCACGCGCATAATGCATTTGCGTGACATTTTTGCCGGCTTTGGCGCGTTTGGGCGTGCGTTGTAAATTAAACCGCAAGGCTTGCAATTTCTCATCGGTTAACCGCGTTTGGCCATATTGCGAGCTGGGGCCTTCTAGCTCTTGCGTGTCGTCGCGCGCTTCAATCCACGCTTGGCGCATCGGCGCAAGGCCGTCTCGAATATCGATTTTGAGATTTGGGTCGCTATAGGGGCCAGAGGTGTCATAGACAAAAATCGGCGGATTTTCCTCGCTCGATTGCCCCGAAAGCGCCATATCTGTGGGCGTATCATCTTGACTGATTTTGCGCATCGGCACGCAAATATCGGGCCGCGACCCAGTCACATAGATTTTTTCACTATTGGGCAAAGGCGCGATGGAGGCATCGTCCACACGGGCTTGGTCGCTGGTGAAACTCGGTTTTTTGGGTGCAGATGACATAGAACAAGCTCTCTCTCGAAACGGGAAATCCCCGATAAGGCATAAGAACCATGACACGAGCGAGAAAGGCGGAAGCAAATCCGGCACTCCCTGCAGCGGCATAATCCGTAAACAGGTACAAAGGGTATCGTCTCACCGGTTGTTGCGACTAGATTTGCGCGCCAACCGGACCCCTGTGCAAGACCTGACTTTAAGTTTCACCATCGCCAAGCGCAAGCGCAATCGTCAGGGGCGATTAAAAGGCACAAAAAAGAGCCTTTTGGGTGCAAAAAAGGCTTGCAGCGCGCCAGAGCTTCTGACTAATATTTATGACGCAGGCGTCACCTTTTTGGAAGAACGCCAAATAGATATGATTAAGGGAGAAAATGATGAGCGAAGCGATAAAACAAGAAATGCGCCCGGGCGAGGACCTAGCCTATAGCACGGCCTTAAAGGATCTCGATCCGTCTAATTCGCTGCTCTGGCCGAAAGAAGAGTTTTGGCCCATTTTCGATCGTTTGCGCAATGAAGCGCCTTTGCATTATTGCCCGTCTGGTTGGCAATCGGAAGACCGCACCAATGATGCGCCACCCATCGGCGGCTATTGGTCGGTCACGCGTTATGACGACATTATGGCGATTGATACGGACCACAAGCGTTTCTCGTCTGAGCCAGCGATTGTTCTGCCCGACCCTGCCGAAGATTTTGAGCTGCCGATGTTTATCGCGATGGACCAGCCCAAACATGATGTGCAGCGCAAAACAGTTGCCCCGATTATGGCACCTATGAGCTTGGCTGAAATGTCGAAACTGATTCGCGAGCGCACCCAATTCGTGCTCGATTCGGTTCCTATTGATGAAGAATTTGATTGGGTCGACACTGTGTCGATTGAGCTGACCACCATGATGCTCGCCACTTTGTTCGACTTCCCCTTTGAAGACCGCCGCAAATTGACCCGTTGGTCGGATGTCGCCACCGCTGGCCCAGAAACGGGTATCGTGGAAAGCGAAGACCAACGCCGCGCCGAATTGATGGAATGCGTGCAATATTTCATGGGACTATGGCAAGAGCGCCAAGGCAAAGATGGCAATGATTTAATCACCATGTTGGCCAATGGCGAAGAAACCAAAGACATGGACACGATGGAATATCTCGGCAATTTGATTTTGCTGATTGTGGGCGGCAATGATACGACCCGTAATTCCATGAGTGCGTCGATTTATGGCTCCAGCTTGTTCCCCGCCGAATGGGAAAAAGTAAAAGCCAATCGTGAGCTTATCCCCAATACGGTGGCCGAAATTATCCGCTGGCAAACGCCGCTGGCTTATATGCGCCGCACCGCTTTGGAAGATGTGGAAATGCACGGCCAGACCATTAAGAAAGGCGACAAAGTTGCCATGTGGTATGTGTCGGGTAACCGCGATGAGCGCAAGTTTGAAAACCCGAATGCGCTGATTTTTGACCGCGAGAATGCGCGCAACCATATTTCCTTTGGGTTCGGCATTCACCGGTGCTTCGGCAACCGTCTGGCGGAATTGCAATTGCAAATTCTGTGGGATGAAATGCTCAAGCGTTTCTCGAAAATCGAAGTTGTGGGTGAGCCAGAGCGCAATGTGTCGTCTTTTGTTAAAGGTTACACAAAAATGACCGTGATTGCGCGCGCCTAATGAGCCAAGATTGTAGTGGAAAAACGGCGCTGGTTACCGGCGCTGCAACGGGTATTGGGCGCTCTTGTGCGCTCGCCTTAGCGGCGGCGGGCGCCAAGCTCATCGTCACAGATATTGATGTGAGCGGTGTCGAGAAAACCGCGAAAATGATTACCGATGCCGGCGGGCAGGCGCGTAGCCTCGCCCAAGACGTCTCGCAAGAGAGCGTTTGGCAAGAGATCATGGAGAGCCTTCAAAAAACCGAAGGGCAGCTCAACATATTGGTCAATAATGCGGGCATCGCCATTGGTGGGCCGGTCACCGAGATGAGCCTCGAGGATTGGCGGCGTCAAAACGCGATTAATCTCGATGGCGTGTTTTTGGGCTGCAAACATTCTATTCCTTTGATGGCGCAAAGCGGGCCTTCGAGCATTATCAATATCTCGTCGATTGCCGGTTTAATCGGCGCGTCGGGTCTGGCTGGGTATTCGGCGTCAAAAGGCGGCGTGCGTTTGTTCTCCAAAGCCATTGCCAATGAATGCGCCGATAATGGCCAAGCCATTCGGTGCAATAGCGTGCATCCGGGCATTATTGATACAGATATTTGGTCGCGCGAAATCTCGGGCATTGCCAAAGATAATCCAGACATGATGACGCCAGGCGGAAACCGCATAAATATTGACCTCGTGGCGGCGGCCGGCATGCCAAATGGCAAACCGGGTCTGCCGGAAGACATTGCCAATGGTATTGTGTATCTGGCTTCCGATGCCTCGTCTTATGTCAATGGCACGGAATTGGTAATTGATTACGCGATGACCGCGCGATAAGCGCGTGATAGGGTGATGGCTCAATCAGGTTTTGAGTTTTGCCAAAGGTCGACGCTATGCCATCCGCACTTCTATCTTCTATTCGCGATATTTTCCCGGCCGAGCCGGGCGCCATTTATCTACCAGATAAGGGCAAGCCAGCTTGCTTAATCCGCGCGCTGACGCCGGAAGGTCTGGCGACGTGGCGCGAAAATCTCGTCGGCCCGCATCTCACGTGGATGGAAACCACCCATTTTGCCGCTGCTGCGGGCGAGGTTTTGCTGCTGCCCAATTCATCGGGTGATTTAGAAGCGGTGCTTTTGGGGCTGGGCGCCAGCCCCGACCCTTTCGCTTTGGCGGTTCTGCCCGCGCAACTGCCCGAGGGCGCTTATCGGCTAGACGATGGCGCGCCAGAGCCCGTGCAAGAAATGGCCCCTTTGGCTTGGGCGATGGGGTGCTATCGCTATGACGCTTATAAAACCCGCCCGCGCGATACCGCTTGGCCGCAGCTTGTTTTGCCCAAAACCTGCGACCGCGCGCGCGTTGATAGGCTCAACCGCGCGGTCTATTCGACCCGCCACCTGATCAATACGCCGGCTGCTGATATGGGGCCAGAGGCGCTCGAGCAAGTGATGCAAGCCCTCGCCAAGCGCCATAAAGCAGAGCTGACAATCATCGCGGGCGAGGATTTATTGGCGCAAAATTACCCGATGATTCATGCCGTCGGGCGTGCTGCGGTAGAGGCGCCGCGTTTGCTGGACCTAACTTGGGGCGAGCCGAGCGCGCCCAAAGTCACGCTGGTCGGCAAGGGCGTTTGTTTCGATACGGGCGGGCTGAATTTAAAGCCCGGCTCCTATATGGACATTATGAAAAAAGACATGGGCGGGGCCGCCATCTCGATTGCGCTGGCCGACGCCCTGATGGATGCGGGGCTGCCGATACGCTTGCGGTTGATGATTGGCGCGGTGGAAAACGCCATTGGCCCCGATGCGTTTCGCCCCGGCGATGTGCTGGCCAGCCGCAAAGGTTTGGCCGTCGAAATTGGCAATACCGATGCCGAGGGGCGTTTGGTGCTGGCTGATATGCTGTGCGAAGCCGATAGCGAAACCCCCGATGTGATGATTGATTTTGCAACCCTCACGGGCGCGGCGCGCGTCGCCATGGGGCCAGAAATTGTGCCGTTTTATACCCCAGATGATGGCTTGGCCGAGGCCATTCAAAAAGCCGCCCAGACGGCGCAGGACCCGATGTGGCGGATGCCGCTATGGGCCGGCTATGACGGCTGGCTCGATAGTCAAATCGGCGATGTGAACCATATTTCGTCGTCTCCCATGGGGGGCTCGATTACCGCGGCTTTGTTTTTAAACCGCTTTGTCGAGCGCTGTGAAACGTGGATGCATTGCGATGTTTATGCCTGGTCTTTGCGCGCGCGTGCCGGGCGTCCGGTTGGCGGCGAAGCGCAAGCTTTGCGCGCCGTCTATACTTATTTAGAGCAACGCTTTGCCTAGCGCCAAACCAGACCCGCGCTTGAATCTGTGGCGCGATGATTTGGCGGCCGCGCATTTGCGCGCCGAAGTGTCGGCGCCGCGCTTTGTCGAAGGCGAAGATTACACCATTATAGCGCCAGTCACCGCTTTGCGTCGCTCGCCCGCCGATGGGGCTCTGCAAGATAGCCAGTTGCTTTATGGCGAAGGCTTTCGGGTCTATGAGAAGAAAGACAGATGGGCCTGGGGGCAAGCCACCCATGATGATTATGTTGGCTATGTGTTGGCGGAAGACTTGCAAAAAACCAGTCCGGAAATGGCCCCGACCCATAAGGTGACGGCATTGCGAAGTTTCCTTTATCGCGAGCCAGATATAAAAACCCGCCCCCTCATGGGCGTGTGCATGGGCGCTCAGCTTGGCGTTAGACGCTTCGAGGGCCGCTTCGCCGAGATGGCCGAGGAGATGGGCGGTGGGTTTATTCACGCCAGCCATATTGCGGAGACGCATGTGTTCGAAAGCAATCCCATCGAGGTGGCGCGCCGCTTTATCGGTGCGCCCTATTTTTGGGGTGGGCGCGAGAGTATTGGGCTCGATTGTTCGGCTCTGGTGCAAACCGCGCTTATGGCCTGCGGCCAAGCGTGCCCGCGCGATAGCGATATGCAGCAAGCCAGCCTCGGCAAAGCCGTCGAGACGCCCAAAGTTGGCGATGTGGTGTTTTGGAAAGGCCATGTTGGGTTTTTAAGTGCGCCGAACACGCTGCTGCACGCCAATGCGTTTCATATGTCGGTGGTCGAGGAAGATTTTGACACCGCCTGCGCGCGCATCGCCAAGACCGATGGGGCCATAACCGCGATCAAGCGTTTGGGCTAAGAGCTGGTGTCGAGTGCGGCGGCCAGCAGGTTTTTTGTATAGGTTTCGCGCGGCGCATCGAAAATTTGCGCCGCCGTGCCGCTTTCCACACAGACGCCATTTTGCATCACCATCACCTGATGCGACAGGGCGCGCACGACTTTTAAATCATGGCTGATGAACAAATAGGTCAGCCCTTTTTGTTTTTGCAGGCGGCGCAACATATCGATAATTTGCGCCTGCACCGAGCGGTCCAGTGCGCTGGTTGGCTCGTCGAGCACTAAGAACTCCGGCTCCAATATCAAAGCGCGCGCAATGGCGATGCGTTGGCGTTGGCCACCCGAAAACTCATGCGGGTAGCGCGCGGCCGTATCGGGGTCCAACTCCACCTCGACCAGAATATCGCGCACGCGCTTGGCAATCTCTGCCGGGCTCAATTCGGGCCGATGCAGTTTTAACCCCTCGGCAATAATTTCGCCCACCGCCATGCGCGGGCTCAATGCCCCATAGGGGTCTTGGAAAACGATTTGCATATTTTTGCGCAAGCCCCGTCGGGTCATGCGGTCGGTTGCGAGAATATCTGTGTCGCCCAAGAAAGCCTGTCCCGTGGCTTTTTGCAAACCCAGTAAAGCCCGCCCAAGGGTGGTTTTGCCCGAGCCGCTTTCGCCCACGACGCCCAGCGTTTCGCCGCGTTTGATGGTGAAGGAAATATCATTCACCGCTTTGACATGGGCATAAGTGCGCTGCAAAAACCCACGTTTCATGGGAAACCAAACCCGCAAATGCTCGGCGCGAACCAGCTCGTCTTTGGCAGCGCTTGGGGCGGGCGAGCCGCTGGGTTCCGCCGCGATGAGTTTTTTCGTGTAATCATGTTGTGGGTTTTGAAAAATCGCCGCGCTTTCGCCCGCCTCGACAATCTCGCCTTCCTGCATAACGCAAATACGGTCGGCCATTTTTTTCACAATGCCAAGGTCATGGGTAATCAGCAAAATCGCCATGCCGGTTTCTTGTTGCAGGTCTTTCAAGAGATCCAGAATTTGCTTTTGAATGGTCACATCCAAAGCTGTGGTCGGCTCGTCGGCAATCAGCAATTGCGGCCGATTGGCCAGCGCCATGGCAATCATCACGCGCTGGCGTTGGCCGCCCGACAGCTCATGCGGCAGAGCCCCAAGGCGCGATTGCGCATCGGCGATACCCACACGCTGCAAGAGCCGCAGCGCTTCCGCCCGTGCGGCGGTGCGCGCCAAGCCTTGATGCAGCTCTAGAATTTCAGTGATTTGTTTTTCAATCGAATGCAGCGGATTGAGCGACGACATGGGCTCTTGAAAAATCATCGAAATCCGAGCGCCGCGCACGCCGCGCAATGCCTCTTCGCTCAAGCTTAAGAGGTCTTGGCCGTCAAAATGAATTTCGCCGCCCGCATGAAAAGCCGCCGGATAGGGCAGAAGCTTTAGGATGGAAAGGGCGCTAACCGATTTTCCCGAGCCGCTTTCGCCAACCAGGCCAAGCGTTTCGCCCGCTTGTATATCAAAACTCACGCCTTTCACCGCATGGGTGACGCGGCCATCGCTGGTAAAGCCAATACGCAAATCTTTCAAAGAGAGTAAAGCGCTCATCCTTTACCCCAACGTCTTTCTTGGGTCGAAAGCATCGCGCACCGCCTCGCCGATGAAAATCAACAGCGACAACATAATGGCAATGGTGAAAAAGCCCGAAAGCCCCAGCCAAGGCGCCTGTAAATTGGCTTTGCCTTGCGCCAGTAATTCGCCCAAGGAAGGCGAGCCGGGCGGCAGGCCAAAGCCGAGAAAATCAAGCGAAGTAAGCGTGGTGATGGAGGCATTTAAAATAAATGGCATGAAGGTAAGCGTGGCGACCATGGCGTTGGGCAATAAATGGCGCGCCATAATCGTGCCATTGCCGACGCCGAGCGCGCGCGCGGCTTCGACATATTCTAAATTGCGGGCCCGCAAAAACTCGGCCCGCACCACGCCGACCAATGACACCCAAGAGAAGAGCAATAAAATGCCCAGCAAAATCCAAAACCCGGGCTCGATGATGGCAGCGATGATAATCAGCAGATAAAGCGACGGCACAGAGGTCCATATTTCGATGAAGCGCTGCAAGCCAAGGTCAATCCAACCGCCGAAATAACCCTGCACGGCGCCCGCCGCAATGCCGATGACCGAAGAGGCCAAAGTGAGAATAAGACCGAATAAAACCGAGATGCGAAAGCCATAAATCAGCCGCGCCAGCACATCGCGGCCTTGGTCGTCCGTGCCCAGCCAATTTTGCCCGCTTGGCGGGGCGGGGGCGGGCTGGTCTAGGTTTAGGTTGATGGTGTTATAGCTATAGCGCAGCGGCGGCCAAACCATCGTGCCGCCGCTTTCTTCAATCAGCTCGATGACGAAAGGGTCGCGATAATCGGCCTCGGTGGCGAAATCACCGCCAAATTCTGTCTCCGCATAGGTAAAAAAGACAGGCGCATAAAAAGCCCCCTCATGGCGAATGAGCAAAGGTTTATCATTGGCCAAAAACTCCGCAAACAGCGTCAGGAGAAACAGGCCCGCAAATAGCCATAGCGAGATAAACCCGCGCCGATTGGCTTTAAAATTACGCCAGCGGCGCTGATTGAGCGGCGAGATAACCATCACCCGCCCCCTTGGGCTGAAAAATCAATGCGCGGGTCGACCCACATATAGGTGATGTCTGAGATGAGCGTGACCACCAGCCCGACCAGCCCGAAGATATAGAGCGAGGCGAAAACCACCGGATAATCTCGGTTGATGATGCTCTCATAAGATAAAAGCCCCAAGCCATCGAGCGAGAAAATCGTTTCGATAAGCAGCGAGCCGGTGAAAAACGCGCCGATGAAAGCCCCCGGAAAACCCGCAATGACGATGAGCATGGCATTACGAAACACATGGCCATATAAAACCCGCCGTTCGGTCAAGCCCTTGGCGCGCGCGGTGACGACATATTGTTTTCTAATCTCATCCAAAAACGCATTTTTGGTCAGCAGACTGGTGGTCGCAAAACCCGAGATGGAAAGCGCCAAGACGGGCAGGAAAATATGCCAAAGATAATCGAGGGCTTTTCCGGTCAGGCTCAATTGGTCAAAATTATCTGATGTTAGCCCGCGCAAGGGAAACCAATCGAAATACGAACCGCCAGCAAATAAAACGATGAGCGCGACGGCGAATAAAAACCCTGGAATAGCATAGCCGACGATGATGACGCCCGAGGTCCAAACATCAAACGCACTGCCATCGCGGCGCGCTTTGGCGATGCCGAGCGGGATGGAAATGAGATAGGTCAGCAAAGTGGCCCATAACCCCAAAGTGATAGAGACGGGAAGTTTTTCTTTAATCAGGTCGATAACCGGAATGTCGCGGTAATAGCTCTCGCCGAAGTCAAAGCGGGCATAGTCTGTAATCAATTTAAAAAACCGTTCATGGGCTGGTTTGTCGAAACCAAATTGGGTTTCCAGCTCGGCGATGAACTCTGGGTCGAGGCCTTGCGCGCCGCGATATTTGCTGCCCGCTGCGGCTTGTGCGGCGGCGCCTTGCATGCCGCCCGAGCCATCTTGGGCGCTGGTAAAGCGCGAGGTGGCGCCTACATCATGGCCTTGCAATTGGGCGATGACGCGCTCCACCGGCCCGCCTGGCGCGAATTGCACAATGGCAAAACTAATCGCCATAATGCCGAAAATTGTCGGCACCATCAGCAGTAAGCGGCGAAGAATATAAGCACCCATGGGTGGCGAGGCTCCCTCAAAATCAGTTAGAGGTTAGGCAAATTAGTGTCTAATTATGTCACGAGTTCGACGCGCGGCAAGTTTTTAACGCGCCTCTTTCCACCAAAGGCTGGGAAAGCCGAGCCCATGTTTGGGCATGGGGTCGGGGCGTTTCAACCCTTGCCAATAGGCCAGACGTTCGTGCGGCGAATGCCATTGCGGCATGACATAATGATTGGAAATCAAAACCCGGTCGAGCGCGCGCGAGGCGGTAATCAGCGCTTCGCGCGATTTGGCAAAAATCAGATTTTCCACCAGCGCATCCACCGCCGGATTTCGAATGCCGATATAATTGCGTCCTCCGGGCTGGTCGGCAGCAGCGGAGGTCCAGTAATCGCGTTGCTCATTGCCGGGCGAGAGCGATTGGCCAAAGCTCATAACAATCGCGTCATAGTCATATTGGGTGACGCGGTTTTGATATTGCGTTGGGTCAATCGAACGGATTTTCGCGTCAATGCCCAGCTTGGCGAGGTTTTTGATATAGGGCGCCACAATGCGTTCAAAGGCGGGCTGCACCAGCAAAAACTCAATGGTGAAAGGCTGGCCGTTTTTCATCAGCTTGCCGCTTTCGACTTTCCATCCGGCTTTTTCCAGCAGGGCGCGCGCTTTGCGCAAGTTTTTGCGAATATTGCCAGAGCCATCGGTAATCGGGTTTTGAAACAGCGGCTCGAAGGTTTTGGCTGGCAATTGGTCGCGCCAAGGCGCTAGTAATTTTAGCTCGGCCTTGGACGGCGCGCCGCGTGCGGCCAATTCAGATCCCTGAAAAAACGAGCCTGTGCGGGCATATTGGCCGTAAAAAAGATTTTTCTTAGTCCACTCAAAATCATAGGCCCAGTTCAAAGCTTCGCGCACATGCAGGTCGTTAAAGCGCTCGCGGCGCAGATTAAAGACGAAGCCTTGCATGCCGGCGGGGTTTTCGAGGGCAACGATTTCTTTGGTTTTTTGGCCGTTGCGAACCGCTTGTGTGTCATAGCCCGTGGCCCAAATGCGCGAGGAGAACTCGCGACGGTAATCTATCTCGCCCGCTTTCAAAGCTTCAAAAGCGACTGTGTCATCGCCGAAATAAATATATTTCACGCGGTCTATATTGTGTTTGCCGATGTTCACATTCAGATTTTTGCCCCAATAATCGTCGCGTCTTGCATAGGTGATGGCGCGTCCGGCATCGAGCGCGCCAATTTTATAAGCGCCAGAGACGGGCGGAATTTCCAACGTCGTATTGGCCAGCGAGCGCCCATTGGCGTTCCAATAGGCTTTTTTCAAAATCGGCAATTGACCCAAAATCATCGGCAATTCGCGGTTTCCCGTCTGGCCGAAACGGAACGTTATTTCCTGCGGCGAGGCAATTTCATAGCCCGTCACATCGCCGTAATAGGCGCGATAAAACGGATGGGCTTTTTTCAGCGCGACAAAAGAAAAGGCAACATCTTCTGCCGTGATGGGGCTGCCATCGGAAAACCGCGCTTGGGCGCGCAGCCTAAAACTGACGGAAGAAAAATCGCTCGGGTGTTTCACCGCCTCGGCAATCAAGCCGTAACTGGCGCTGGCTTCATTCATCGAGCCGGTGAGCAAAGTATCATGCAAAAGCCCCAAGCCTTGCGCGGCATTGCCCTTGATGGTGAAGGAATTGACATTATCAAACGAGCCGATGGCGGCGATTTTCACTTCCCCGCCTTTGGGGGCTTGCGGGTTGACGTAAGGGAAATGAGCAAAACCTTCCCCCAATTCCGGCGCGCCGAATAAAGAAAGCCCGTGTTTCCAAGTCTCGGCTTGGCTCAGCGATGGGGCGCCCATGAGCGCCAGAGTGAGACAGAAGATTTGCAGTTTCGAAAGGGTATTTCGCATGTCAGTTCCGCTTATCGAGGGAAGGAAGAGGCTTAAACTATAAGCTTTCAGTATGTCTTGAGAAGGCCAAAAAAACAAACGCCGCGGGTAAGCTGGCTTACCCACGGCGGTTTAGTCGAAACTTATAATTTGGCTTATTTCAAACTATCTAAATAGGCGATGATATTGGCGCGGTCCTTGGCTTTGCGCAATCCGGCGAAAGCCATGCTGGTGCCCGCGGCATATTTTTTCGGGTTCAAAAGAAAGCCGTTCAGGGCTTCATAATCCCAGTTGCCGCCCAAACCCGTCAGCGCGCCAGAATAGTTAAAGCCCGCCGCTTGGGCGACCGGACGGTCGACGATACCGTAGAGGGCGGGGCCGATTTTATTGGCGCCACCGCTTTCAAAATTGTGGCAAGAAAGACATTTTTTCGCTGTTTTCGCGCCTTTTTCGATGGATGCGGTCTGTAAAAGTTCCAAAATGGAGACTTCCACCACAGCCGCGGCGGCCACGCTCGGGGCGCCTTCTTCTTCCACGCCTTCCACAACATAGGCTTGCGGGTTGGCTGGCTCGGCATGAAACAAAATACTGCCGAGATTTTGCACGCCCAAATAGACCAGCAAAGTAAACAAGACGGCGCCAAAGATTTTATTCAGCTCAAAACTATCCATGATTATTCTCCAAACTGTCTTTTTGTAAGCTCTGGCTTGGTTTTTTCACCGGAAGCCCGCTTTTGCGAATTTCGCGCAGCTTACGCTTTTCAGCCTGTTTAGGCTTGCGGCGTAGCGTCGCACAGATTAGGAAATGAGGGCGGGATATGCAATACGAGAATAGTCCGCCCCCTATCGTCCAAGAGGTGCTTTCATGAGTGCGTTAAACCCGATTGTCCTAATTCCAGCCCGCATGGCTTCCACCCGCTTGCCGAATAAGCCGATGGCTGATATTTGCGGCCTGCCGATGATTGTGCAGGTTTGGCACCGGGCCATGGCGGCCGATTGTGGCCGCGTGGTGGTGGCGGCTGCCGAGCGCGAAGTGGCCGATGCCATTATCGCAGCAGGTGGCGAAGCCGTATTAACCGACCCCGACTTGCCGTCGGGTTCTGACCGCATTTATGCAGCTTTGCAGCAAGTCGATGGCGCTGGCACGCATGATGCCATTATCAATCTACAAGGCGATTTGCCGACCCTCGATCCGCATTTGGTAAAAACCACATTGGCGACGCTAGACGGGTTTGATATGTCGACTTTGGTGGCCGAGATTACCACGCCCGAAGAGCGCGATAATCCAAATGTCGTCAAAGCGGTTCTATCGCTGACCCAGCCGAGCAGGGGCCGCGCGCTTTATTTCACCCGCGCCACGGCGCCAAGCGGCGAGGGGCCGCTCTATCACCACATCGGCATTTACGGATATACGCGCGACGCCTTAGAAAAATTTGTTACTCTGTCGCCATCGCCGCTTGAAAAACGCGAACGGCTGGAGCAATTGCGCGCCCTGGAAGCCGGCATGTCCATCGCCGCGGCCGTGGTAGATACCGTGCCCGTGGGCGTCGATACGCCAGAAGATTTAGCCCACGCCGAGCGGGTGTTGAGAGAAGGAAATTAACCAATGGGAAAAATCGCATTCCAAGGAGAGCTGGGCGCCAATTCGCATATCGCCTGCCAGACTCAATATGGCGCTATGGAGCCAATGCCATGCGCGACTTTTGACGAGGCTTTCGCCGCCCTTAAATCGGGTGCCGCCGAGCTGGCGATGATGCCCGTCGAAAATACAGTGGCTGGTCGCGTGGCCGATATCCATCGCCTTCTGCCGGGCTCTAATTTGTATATTATCGGCGAGCATTTCATGCGCGTGAACCATTGTTTGCTGGCTTTGCCGGGCACTGAGGAGCGCGATTTAACCGATGTGCATAGCCATGAAATGGCGCTTGGCCAATGCCGCAAGCTTATCGCCGAGCTGGGGTTGGTGCCGCATGTGGCCGCCGATACGGCCGGCAGCGCGCGCGATTTGGCGGCCAATCAAAGCGCCCATCACGCGGCCATTGCCTCTAAATTAGCTGGCGAGATTTATGGCCTCGATGTGCTGCGCGAAAACATTGAAGACAGCCAAAGCAATACAACGCGCTTTTTGGTGATGTCGGCGACGCCCGATGATGCCGAACCAGAAACCACTTCGGGCGGGGACAGCGAGATTATTACCAGTTTCATTTTCCGCGTCCGCAACACGCCGTCTGCTTTGTATAAAGCCTTGGGCGGGTTTGCGACCAATAATGTCAATATGACCAAGCTGGAGAGCTATCAGCCCAATGGGTTTTTGGCGACGCAATTCTATGCCGATATCGAAGGCCATCCCGATAGCGAGCCTGTGCGTTTGGCCCTCGAAGAGCTGAATTTCTATTGTTCCAAAATGGATATTCTGGGCGTCTATAAAGCGGCGCCCGAACGCGCTGCCTTAAAAGACGAATAGGGTTTAGCCGCCTTCGGCAAAAGCTTGCATCAGCTGATGGGCGATGGCCATTTCAGGCGGCACGCCCAACGGCCCTTGGCCCGCCATGGACGAAATAATATCTTTGCGCGAAACCCAGCGCGCCTCTTCCAGCTCCACTTCATCGACCTGAATATCGCGGTGGCTGGCTTCGGCGAGACAGCCTATCATCAAAGAGCCCGGAAACGGCCAAGGCTGCGAGCCCAAATAGCGAACGCTGGAAACCTCGATACCGGCTTCTTCCATCAGCTCGCGCGCCACGGCTTCTTCCAAAGTTTCGCCCGGCTCCATGAAGCCGGCCAATGCGCTTAACATGCCTTCGGGCCAGCCGCGTTGGCGGCCCAGCAAGCAATCTTCGCCATGCGTGGCCAGCATAATGACCACGGGGTCGGTACGCGGAAAATGTTCGGTGCCGCACTCATTGCATTTTCGTTTATAGCCGCCCTCCGCGCTTTGGCTGGGCTGGCCGCATTGGGCGCAAAAAGGCGTGCGCAAATTCCAATCCAACATGCCTTTGGCTTGCGCCAAAATGGCCAGCTCGGTGCGCGTCATATCGCCAGCGGCGGCCAGGCCGCGCAAATCTTCAAACTGCCCCATGCCCTTAAAAGGCCCGATATCTTCGGGCGAGCTCATATGGCTTATATCGGCGGCAAATAGGGGTTTTTCGCGTCGGTTGAGACCCAGAAAAACCACTTGCATGGTCGGGTTCCAAGCGTCGCCAAAAGCGGCTTTGGGCAAATAGCCGACGTCGCGCCCATCGCCGGCTTGCAGCTCTGGCAGCACCAGCGGGTTCAATTGCCAAAACGGCACAATCAGGGCGTCGTCGGAGGCCAATTGGGCGGCCACCCAGTCGGCGTTGGGGCGTAAATGGCCAGCCCGGTCGAGCGGATTATTGGCAAACATAATGGGGTTGTCGGGCAGGGCCATTTGGAACTCCGTAAGTAAATGGCTTTCAGGAAGGATGCCAGAGTGCCATGGCTTTTCTCTAGGGGCAAGCCTTTGGACCCGTCCGATGGGGGTTTTTGCCCGTTCCCATATTTTTATGAAATCCAGCCCGCTAAAGGCTGGTGTCGGCTCTCGCCTCTGCTATAAAGGAGGGGAGAGATTGGCGGCGGACGCACCCCTCGCCAATCGGGTCAGGTCCGAAAGGAAGCAGCCCTAACGAGTTTGCTGCGGGTTGCCTGTCCAGTCTCTCACCTAATTTTCGCCAGGCTCCCACACCTAAGTTTCGCCAGGCCGACAGCGTTCACGATAGCAGGTACTTAAAACGGCATGACATCGGATGAGATTGAAAATCAGTTGGACGCGGCCAGCGAGCCCCTAGAGGAGACAGCTCTAGAAACCGAGCCAAGCGCGCCGGAGTTTTCTGACGAAGCGCCGGGCTTTGACATGTTGGCCGATGCCGATAGCGAAAACCAAATCCCAGAACCAGAAGCTGGCGACAGCTATAAAGTGCTGGCCCGCAAATATCGGCCGCGCAATTTTGAAGACCTCATCGGCCAAGAAGCCATGGTGCAAACGCTTACCAATGCTTTTGAGACTGGTCGCATTGCCCATGCCTTTATGCTGACGGGCGTGCGCGGCGTGGGCAAAACCACCACGGCCCGCATTTTGGCGCGGGCGTTGAATTATCATTCCGACAGCGTGCAAGCGCCCAGCGTCGCCTTGGCCGAGACGGGCGCTCATTGCAGCGCCATTATGGATGGCACGCATGTCGATGTTATTGAAATGGATGCCGCGTCGCGTACCGGCATTGGCGATATTCGCGAGATTATCGAGAACGTGCGCTATATGCCCGCTTCGGCGCGCTATAAAGTCTATATTATCGATGAGGTGCATATGCTCTCCAAAGCGGCCTTTAATGGCCTGCTGAAAACGCTGGAAGAGCCGCCCGAGCATGTGAAGTTTATTTTTGCGACGACGGAAATTCGCCAAGTGCCCGTCACCGTCTTGTCGCGGTGCCAGCGCTTTGATTTGCGCCGCCTGAGCCTCGACGATACGCAAAAACTACTGAGCAAAACCTGCGCCGCCGAGGCGGTTGTTTTGCCAGAAGAGGGTTTGAAACTCATCTCGCGCGCGGCCGATGGCTCGGCGCGCGATGCGCTGTCTTTGCTCGACCGCGCTTTGGCGCATATGGATGCGGATACCCAATTGAGCGAAGACACAATGCGTGGACTTTTGGGTCTGGCCGACCGCGGCCGCGTGTTCGACTTATTCGATATGTTGATGCGCGGCAACGTTCCAGAGGCGCTGGCAGAATTTGAAGCGCAATACGCCATGGGCGCCGACCCCTTGGTTATTCTGGCTGATTTGGCGGAGTTGACGCATTGGTTGACGCGGTTGAAATTCGTGCCTGCGGCGCTGGAGGATGTGGCGTTTTCGGCCGAGCTGCGCGCGCGTGGCAAAGCGGCTTCCGAGCAATTATCGACGCCGGTTTTATCGCGCGTTTGGCAGATTTTATTATCGGGTCACGAAGAGGTGCCGCGCGCCATGAACGCCAAAGCGGCTTGCGAAATGGTGCTTATTCGACTGGCGCATTTGGCCAATACGCCGACGCCCGACGAGCTGATTAAACAATTTGAAAGCGCGCCAGCCGCGCCCGCGCCAAGCGGCGCCTCACCCAGTCCATCTGCCAGTTCATCGGCACCCCAAGCTAATTTACAAGCCAATTTATCGGCGCCATCTCCTCAAGCGCCATCCCCCCAAGCACCTGCCTCCGCTGCTTCGGGCGGGCCTTCTATGAGCGCCGGGTCGCCGCAAGCGGCACCGGTGGTGCAATTTAGCGCGCCAGTTTTGCAAGATTTTCAGGCGGTTATTGATTTGGCGGCTGAGCAACGCGATATTGCGCTGAAATATGCGCTCGAAAATGGCGTCCATTTGGTTTCGTTTGAGGCGGCGGCGGGCGAGCGGGCGGGGCGTCTTGAGCTGCGCTTGGCGGACGGCCAAGACAATATCGCCCAAGATTTGACAAAAAAATTGCGCGAATGGACGGGCCAAGCCTGGGTGGTGTCGCTATCTAAAGAACAAGGCGCCGCGACTTTGGCAACCGTGAAACGTTCGGCCGCCGAGCAACGCGAAGATAACGCGCGCGAAGACCCTTATGTCAAAGCCGCGCTGGGGGCTTTTCCGGGCGCTGAAATATTATCGGTCAGCGAATTTATGGCCACCGCCAGCACCGAAGCTTTGCCCGCCGCGCCAGATGAGCTGGATGAAGATAGCGATGGCAATGTGGCCGATGAGGCTGACGATAGGTAATGGCCGGCCCGGAAATTGAAGCGCTTATTAAATATTTAGCCCGCTTGCCCGGCCTCGGCCCGCGCTCGGCGCGGCGCGCTGTTTTGCAACTCATGCGGCGGCGCGAAAGCTTGCTCATTCCCCTTTCCGATGCTCTGGGGGTGGCGCGAGATAAAATCGTGACCTGCGCCACTTGCGGCAATATCGACACTTGTGACCCTTGCACCATTTGCGCCGATGCGCGCCGCGATGACACGATTTTATGCGTCGTCGAAGATGTCGGGGATCTATGGGCCTTGGAGCGCGCCCAAGCTTTGCGCGGGCGCTACCATATTTTGGGCGGCACGCTGTCGGCCTTAGATGGCATTGGCCCAGAAGAATTAAATCTTGAGAGCTTGCGGATGCGCTGTGCGCAGGCGCAAGTCAGTGAGATTATTCTGGCCACCAGTGCCACGGTCGAAGGCCAAACGACGGCGCATTTTATCACCGATATGTTGGCCGATTTAGATGTGCGGGTCACCCGTCTGGCGCATGGCGTGCCCGTGGGCGGCGAGCTCGACTATCTCGATGATGGCACGCTTTTGGCGGCGATGAAATCGCGGCGTTAGAAGCGGTTACCCATCGCCCATATCGGGTAGGGATTTATTGGTCTTGGCGCCCAGTGCGCGCAATTTTTCGGCTTGGCGCATAACATTGCCATTGCCTTCGGAAAGTTTTTTCACCGCTTCGCGATGCGTGTCTTGCGCTTTATCGAGCGATTTCCCGACCGATTGCATATCGGTTAAAAACCCGCTGACTTTATCGTAGACCGAGCCGCCAAGGCGGGCAATTTCTTCGGCATTGTCGTTTTGTTTTTGCAGACGCCATAAATAGCCAATGGTTTTCAAATTTGGAAATAGGTTGGAGGGCGAAACGATGGAAATGCCTTTTTCCCAAGCTTGGCGTAAAATATCTTCGCGCGCCGACAGCAACAAGAAATACGCCGCTTCGATGGGCATAAAGAGCATGACGAAATCAAGCGATTGCAGCCCATAGGCGTTTTGATAATTTTTCTCCGCCAAATCTTTAATGTGCTTCTCGCTGGAGAGGATAAAGGCTTTCGCCGCCGCTTGGCGCTCTTCTTCTGAGCTGGCGTTTTGATACGCCTGAAAACTGGTCAGCGACACTTTACTGTCGATAACAATATGTTTGTTCTCGGGCAGATGGATAATCACATCGGGCATTTGCCGCGCGCCCTCGGCTGATTTCAGCCCCATGCCCTCGCCTTGCAGCGTATATTCGCGCCCCTTTTCGAGGCCCGATTCTTCCAAAATACGCTCCAACACCATCTCGCCCCAATTGCCTTGCACTTTCACGTTCGAGGTCAGCGCATTGGTGAGGCTTGTGGTTTCGGAAGTCATTTTTTCATTGATGGCTTTAAAGCCGGTAATCTCGGTTTTAAACTCGACCAATTGTTTGTCGAGCGGATTGAGCAGGCCCTCGAGGCTTTGTTTCGACTGCTCTTGAAACGCGGCGCTATTCTGTTGGAGGATTTCATTGGCGAGATTTTTAAATTGTTCGCGCGCCGCTTTTTGGGCCTCGTCGAAAGCGCTAATTTTCTCATCGGCCCGTGCCAGACGCTCGGCCGCCGCCTGCAGGCTTTGGCGCAAGTCTGCCTCGCTGGCTTTGGTTTCGGCCAATTGCGCAGTCAGGCTTTGATGGCTGGTTTGCAGCGCAATAATCTCGCCTTGCAGCTGGCGGGTGCGCTCCTCATCTTTTTGCGAGGGCGCATGCACGTCTTGCTGGGGGCGCAACCAGCGGGTCAGGCCAATGCCCGCGATTAGCCCGAGGGCGAGAGTGATAAAACTCACGATACTGATTGAAAATGGAACCATGCGACCAATCTATCCGATTCGGTGTCCAACTAGGCTCAGTGCGCCCGTCTGGCCATACGTCTGGCCATACTGTGCCGGCCTCTTGACGCTTTCGGGCGCAGGGCGTATTTCATAAACCATGGCGATACGCAAAATCATCGAAGTGCCGGACAAACGGCTCAAGACAATATCCAAGCCCGTGGCCGAGGTAACCGACGCCACGCGCGCCCTGATGGACGACATGTTGGAAAGCATGTATGCGGCTGTGGGCATTGGCTTGGCGGCCATTCAAATTGGCGTGCCTGAGCGCGTGGTGGTGATGGATTTGAAAGGCAAATCGGCACCCGGGACCGATGAAGAAGACACAGCAGACGATTCAGTAGATGACCCATTGGCCAATGAGGGGCCGCGCTATTTTGTCAATCCGGAAGTGGTTTGGACCTCGGAAGAAACCAATAATTATCAAGAGGGCTGCCTGTCGGTGCCGAGTTTTTACGACGACGTCGAGCGCCCCGCCCAATGCCGCGTAAGGTTTTTAGACTATGACGGCAAGCCGCAAGAAATCGACTGCGATGGGCTGCTGGCCACATGTATTCAACACGAAATTGACCATTTGAACGGTATTGTTTTTCTCGATCATCTGTCGCGTTTAAAGCGGCAGATGGTGCTGAAAAAAATGCGCAAAGCGGAACGTGAAAAACAGGCCGATGCTGCGGCCGGCCCGTTTTAGGGTCGATGGGCTTGCGTCTTATCTTCATGGGAACCCCCGATTTTGCGGTGGCGGCCTTTCATGCCATCGAGGCTTTCGCGCGCCAAAACGGCCATGAAATCGTCGCCGTTTATGCTCGTCCGCCGGCCAAACAAGGGCGCGGTTTAAAGCTTGTCCCAGCCCCCGTTCACCGCGCTGCCGAAGCCGCAGGAATAGAGGTGTTCACCCCCCAAACCTTGAAAGAGGCGGCGGCCTTAGAGGTCTTTCAAAAGCACAATGCCGACCTCGCCATCGTGGTCGCCTATGGCATGATTTTGCCGCAGACGTGGCTCGATACGCCGCGCTTGGGCTGCTGGAATATTCACGCGTCGCTGTTGCCGCGCTGGCGCGGGGCGGCGCCTATCCAGCGCGCCATTATGGCGGGCGACACGCAGACGGGCGTCGCGATTATGCAAATGGAAGCCGGGCTCGATACGGGCCCGGTTTTATTGTCGCGCGCGCTGCCCATCGACCCACAAGACACAGCGTCGAGCTTGCATGATAAATTGTCCGCGCTCGGAGGCGTGGCGGTGACACAAGCCTTAAGCGAGCTGGAAACGCTACAAGCGCAACCCCAAGCCGAGGACGGGATTTGCTACGCGGAAAAAATTGATAAGGCGGAAGCCCGTCTCGATTTTTCGCGCACCGCGACCGCCTTGGATTTTCACATCCGTGGGCTTTCGCCGTTTCCAGGCGCTTGGTTTGAGGCCGAGGGCGAACGGATAAAAGTTTTGCAAGCCCGCCCTTTGCGCGAAGAGGGCGCGGCCGGCGAAGTGGCCGAACAAGGCGCGATTATTTATTGCGGGCAGGGCGCGCTGGAGCTGATGCGGGTGCAAAAAGCCGGCAAAGCCGCGGTGAGCGGCGAAGAATTTATGCGCGGGCGCGGCCTTCACGCCGGACAAAAGGTCTAGGGAATGCGCTGGCGCCTGACCATAGAATATGATGGCTCACCCTATTTGGGCTGGCAAAGCCAGCGCGGCGGCGGCGGCGTGCAAGATGCGCTATCCGATGCGGTCGAAAAACTATGCGGCGAAAGATTAAATGTCTTCGGCGCAGGCCGCACCGATAGAGGCGTGCACGCGCGAGGCCAAATCGGCCACCTCGATTTAGACGGCGATCATTGGACGGCCGATAAAATAATGGCAGGCATTAATTTTCATCTCAAGCCCGCCCCCGTCGCTATTTTGGCGGTCGCGCCCGCGCGTGATGATTTCGATGCGCGGTTCTCGGCTTTGGCGCGCCATTATGAGTATAAAATTATCTCGCGCCGCGCGCCCCTAACGGTTGATTTGGGGCACGCTTGGTTTGTGCCCTATCCTTTGGCCTTGGCGCCCATGCAGGAAGCGGCAAAAATTTTCGTCGGCCATCATGATTTCACCACTTTCCGCTCGTCGCAATGCCAAGCCGCCTCGGCGGTGAAAACCCTATCGCAGCTTGAGGTGTCGCAAGATGGCGAGGTGTTTACCATCACCGCTTCGGCGCCCAGTTTTTTGCATCATCAAGTGCGCTCGCTGGCCGGCGTTTTAAAAGTAGTGGGCGATGGCAAGTTTTCGCTCGAGCAAGCGCGCGGTGTCTTACAGGCCCGCGATAGAACTCTATGCCCGCAAGTGGCACCGGCGGAAGGGCTCACCTTCATGCACGTCGATTATCCCCCCGAGCTGCTCGCGCCGCCTGAAGGGTTTTAACCTCAAATGAATTTCAGATTAATTGGGGAAATAGCTGGCCAGCAGTTTTTCATAAATCGCTGACAATTGACGAATGTCTTCCACCGGCACGCGTTCATCGACTTTATGCATGGTTTCGCCCACCAGACCGAACTCGACCACGCGGGTGACATCTTTGATAAAACGCGCATCGGAAGTGCCGCCCGAGGTAGATAGTTCTGGCGCCCGCCCGGTAATGGCGTTCACCGCGTCGCTCAATTGTTCGACGAAAGAATTTGGCTCGGTCAAAAAGCAGTCGCCCGTATGCGACAGCTCCAATTCATAACCCGCCTTGCCTTGCGCCGCATCGAGCTGCGCTTTAATCCAAGCGCTGATGCTGTCGGCCTGCCAAGTGTCATTATAGCGAATGTTAAACCGCGCCGTGGCTTGCGCCGGAATCACATTGGTCGTGGGATTGCCAACATCAAAATTCGTGACCTCGAGGTTCGAGGGCTGAAAATGCTCGGTGCCATCATCCAGAGTTGCGTTGGAAAGTGCCACCATAAGCGCGGCCAATTGCGGCACTGGATTATCGGCCAAATGCGGATAGGCGACATGGCCTTGCGTGCCGACCACGCGCACCACACCATTGACCGAGCCACGGCGACCGATTTTTATCATATCGCCCAAAGCCTTCGGATTGGTCGGCTCGCCAACCAAGCAATCGTCGATAATCTCGCCTTGGCTTTGCAGCCAACCGAGCATTTTTTTCGTGCCATTGATGCTTGGGCCTTCTTCATCGCCGGTAATCAGCAAAGAAATAGAGCCTGCGGGGCGGCCCTTGGCTTGCAAATGGGCCGCTGCGGCGGCCACAAAAGCGGCAATGGCGCCTTTCATATCGGCGGCGCCGCGACCCCAAAGCTGGTCCTCGCGAATTTCGCCCGCGAAAGGGTCTACTTTCCACTCGGCCTCAGCCCCCACGGGCACCACATCTGTATGGCCAGCAAAGCAAATATGCGGCGCGTCTGTGCCCAGGCGCGCGTAGAGATTATCCACCGGATCAGTGCCCGCTTCTTCAAACGGCAAGCGCGTGCAGGTAAACCCCAGTTCGCTCAATGTGGTTTGCAGCACATCAAGCGCGCCCGCATCGGCGGGGGTAACGGAAGGGCAGCGAATAAGTTCGGCTGCAAATTGAACCGGATCCAAGACCATTTTAATCTCGCAATAATTCGTTAACCGAGGTTTTCGAGCGGGTTTGCGCATCCACGGTTTTGACAATCACAGCGCAGGATAGTTGAACATCGCCCGTCTCACTTGGCATCGAGCCTGGCACCACCACAGAATAGGCTGGCACTTCGCCGCGATAAATTGTGTCCGTGGCGCGGTCGACGATTTTGGTGGAGCCGGAGATAAACACGCCCATGGATAAAACCGCACCTTCGCGCACAATCACCCCTTCGGCCACTTCCGAGCGCGCGCCGATAAAGCAATTATCTTCAATAATCACCGGGCCAGCCTGCAAAGGCTCCAAAACGCCGCCAATGCCCGCGCCGCCCGAAATATGCACATTCTTGCCAATTTGCGCGCAAGAGCCAACCGTCGCCCAGGTGTCGACCATCGTGCCGCTATCGACATAGGCGCCCAAATTGACAAAGCTTGGCATGAGCACCACGCCGGGCGCGATGTAGGCTGAGCGGCGCACGATGCAATTGGGCACGGCGCGAAAGCCCGCTTCTTGGAAGGCGCTCTCGTCCCAGCCGTCAAATTTGGACGGCACTTTATCCCACCAGCTCGCGCCTTGCGGGCCGCCAGAGTGCAGCGCCATATCGTTCAAGCGGAAGGACAATAGCACGGCTTTTTTCAGCCATTGATGCACCTGCCAATTGCCGTCGGCGGCGCGTTCGGCCACGCGCATTTTGCCGCTATCGAGGGCCAGCAGGGCGGCGGCCACGGCGTCGCGCACATCGCCCTGTGTGGCAGGCGAAACCGCCGCAATATCGTCAAAAGCGGCATTGATAAGGGTTTCGGCGTTTTGCATGTCCATTGGCTTATTCCTCGTAAAAGTGACTATGGCTAGAGAAGCGCCAAATTAGCAAGCTGCTAGGTGAAGTCAATCAGACAATTAGCCGCCGCCGAGCGCGTCTAAAAAACCAGCTAAATCTGCGGTTTTATGGTCGATATGGGCGTCATCATGGGTGCGGTATTTTTCCGGCATATTCATATTTTGAGCTGCGTCTTGGCCTTCTTCATGCACGAGAACCGTAGCCATGCCCAGCTTATGGGCGGGGGTTAAATTGCGCGCCATATCCTCAAAAAACGCTGTTTTTTGCGGGTCGATAGCAAACCGCGCGAGCATCACCGGATAAATATCTGGATGGGGCTTGGGCACATAATTGGCCGAGACGATATCAAACACATCATCAAATAATCCGGTCAGCCCCAGCTGTTCGCAAACCCGGCCAGCGTGACCCTTGGTACCATTGGTAAAAATATATTTGCGCCCGGGCAGTGCTTCAATCGCTTGTTGCAGGCTCGGGTTGGGCGCCAAAATAGAGACATCCAAGTCATGCACGAAATCTAAAAACGGGCCGGGCTCCAACCCATGCACATTCATCAGGCCAGACAAAGTGGTGCCATATTCGCCCAGAAATTCTTTTTGCACGCGAAAGGCTTCGTCTTTTGTCACTTTCAGGGCGTCTTGAATAAACGCCGTCATGCGCACATCAATCTCGGCGAAGAGGTTTTGGCTGGCGGGGTAAAGCGTGTTGTCTAGGTCGAAAACCCAGGCTTCGATATCGTTAAAACGCTGCATCTTAATCTAAATTAACTTTCCATCGACGAGCCGTGCCCGTATCAATTTCTACAAAACCATGGCGGTCGAAACCGCGTTGGCTACAATTTTCATTGCCCCGAATAACAAACCGCGTCGGCTTGGTGCATAGGCGTTGCTCGCCGCTCCAGATTTTGCGCCGCCCCGCTTCGACAATCGATTTGCCTTTTTCATCCATCGCTTCGGCGTAATAGAAATAAAACCGATCGTCCAAGGTTTGGTTGAAAACTTGCGCGCAACTCTTGGCGGGCACGCGCGTCCAGCCGCGGGTTTCGAACACATCGGCTTTCAACATGCCGGTGGCCGCCCAGACGAGATGGTCGGTTTTATTGCATAAAGTTAAGCCGCGCTGGCTGGCTTCATCGCGCGCGGTCTGCGCCAATTTAGTCAGTAAATCGCGTCCCTTGGGGTCGTTGCGAATGCCATAGCGCAATTTATAGGCGGCCGCCGCATCGCGGGTGCGCGCGCCGCCAAAGCCATCGATGGCGCCAATATCATATTGCAAATCAGACAATAGGCGCTGGATGCCTGCCATTAAGGCCCGACGACGGCCATAGTCGCTTTTCTCGGTGAAAGTAACCGTCTGGCGACCGGAGCTGGAAGCCACGGCGGTGAAATCGGCCTCGACATAGCCGCGCCGACGGCAATCGCGGCGTCCCTCGACGGTAAATTTAGCGCTATCCGCCCCGACGCAAAACCGCTCGCTACCATCAAACACCAGCCCTTCGCCTGCATGGGCGGCGTCGGATTTGGCATAGGTGAAAACTTGGGCGTTGTCGGGCAAATCTTCCAGCCCGTTTTCGCACGCGCCCGGCAAGACGCTAATCCAGCCCTCGGTTTTGCTGGCCACGCCTTGTTGATAGGCGGCGGCCACTTGCAACACATGCGAGGTTTCATTGCACAAGCGCACGCGCGCTTCTGCGCCATGCAAGCTGAACAGGCCAAGAAGGCCCAGCAAGCTGGATAGAAAGACCAATGGCTTGCCCGACATCGCGCTCATTATTCAACCAATGTGCCAGCGCCCAGCGCTGTAAAGAGCTCCAGTAAAATCGCGTGGGGCACTCGGCCGTCGAGAATGGCCGTGGCGCCAACGCCATCTTTTACCGCTTTCATAGCTGTTTCGAGCTTAGGGATCATGCCGCCTTGAGCGGTTCCGTTTTTAATCAATTGCGCCGCCTGGCGCACGCTTAAGCGTTCCAGCAGCGCACCCTTTTTGTCCAAGACACCCGTCACATCGGTCAGCATTAACAAACGCTCGGCGTTTAACGCGCTGGCTAAAGCGCCCGCCGCCGTGTCGGCATTGACGTTCAGGGTCTGGCCTTTGGCAGAGGTCGCAATCGGCGCGATAACGGGAATAATATTGGAGGCCAACATGGTGTCGAGCACTTGGGTATTAACCTTTGTCGGCGTGCCAACGAAGCCCAAATTCACCGCTTTCTCGACGCTCGATTTCGCCGCCTTTTGCGTCGTTTTGGTTTTCGTGGCAACCAGTAAATTGCCATCTTTGCCAGACAGGCCCACCGCCGTGCCGCCCGCATTATTTAACGCCGTCACGATTTGTTTGTTAATCGCGCCCGCCAAAACCATTTCGACCACTTCAATCGTCTGGGCGTCGGTCACTCTGAGGCCGTTTTTAAACGTCGATTGAATACCAAGGCGCTCCAGCATGGCAGCGATTTGCGGGCCGCCGCCATGAACCACAACTGGGTTAATGCCAGCTTGTTTCAACAGCACAACATCATTGGCAAATTTGGCTGCCAAATCTTCGTCGCCCATGGCGTGGCCGCCATATTTAATGACCACGGTTTTTTTGTCATAAAGCTGCATGAAAGGCAGCGCCTGGGTCAGCACATGCGCTTGCTTGAGCCAACTCTGGGAAGAGGTCACTTTCGCGCTCGGTTTCGCGCTCGGTTTCGCGCTCGGTTTGCGTGTTGGTTTCTTGGCCATAAGGCAACTCCAGCTAATCAGTGAGCTTTATATCCCAATTCGGTCAAATCAACCAGACTTGCAATCGCGGCGCGCACTTCATCGACGGCGAGGCCTTTTTCGCTCGAGGTGGCAATAATCTCAGGAAAAGCAGCTGGGCGTTTGACCAAGGCCTCTTGGGTTTGCAAAACCACTTTCTCTAGCTGGCCTTTTTTCAATTTATCGGCTTTGGTCAAAACAATCTGATACGACACGGCAGCGACGTCTAGGTCATCCATCATCGCCAAATCATTTTTTTTCAGCCCATGGCGACTATCGACCAATACAAAAACGCGGCGCAGGTTGGGCCGCCCGCGCAAATAATCATTGAGCAGAATATTCCAGGCCGCGATTTTGGTTTTGCTTTCGCGCGCATAGCCATAGCCCGGCAAATCGACCAGCCAAGCGGCCCCGCCATTGCGCTCGGGCGCCAGCATAAAAAAGTTTAACTCTTGCGTGCGCCCCGGCGTGTTGGACGTACGGGCCAATCTTTTGGTGCCGGTAACGGCATTGAGAAGCGACGATTTGCCAACATTAGAGCGCCCCGCAAAGGCAATTTCAATGCGGTCGGGCGGCGGCAAATGCTCGAGCGCCACAACCCCAAGGCGAAACTCCGTGCCTTGCGCCAGCAACCAACGGCCCGCTTTTAAAAGCTTGTCGTGTTCCGATTTTTCCATGACGCCAAAGGCTCTCTTTATTTCGACTTCTTACTTTGATTTCTTACCAAGTCCGAGATTGTTGAACAGCTCAATTTCCACCCCATTGCGGCGCATGATATAGCCCTGCTGCAGCAGCGATAGGAAATTATTCCAAGCCCAGTAAATCACCAGACCGGCAGGAAAACCGGCCAAAATAAAGGTGAAGAAAATCGGCAAAATCTGGAACATACGCGCCTGAATGGGGTCGGGCGGCGGCGGGTTCATTTGCATTTGTACGAACATGGTAATGCCCATAATCAACGGCCAAACGCCGATCAGCAAGAAACCCGGCACATCAAAGGGCAGCAAGCCAAATAGGTTAAATAGCGAGGTCGGGTCGGGCGCCGAGAGATCTTGAATCCAGCCAAAGAACGGCTGATGGCGCATATCAATGGTGACGAATAAAACCTTATACAGCGCGAAAAACACCGGAATTTGCACCAAAATGGGCAAGCAACCGGCCAGCGGATTGAGTTTTTCTTCGCGGTAGATTTTCATCAGCTCTTGCTGCTGCGCTTGTTTGTCTTCTTTAAATTGCTCGCGAATTTCAACCATCCGAGGCTGCAATTTCTTCATTTTCGCCATCGTCTCATAAGAGCGACTGGCGAGCGGGAAAAAGGCAATTTTAATCAGCACCGTAACCAGTAAAATGGCGATACCATAATTGCCGATAAGCGCATACAGGAAGTGCAAGGCGGTGAACATCGGCTTGGTTAGGAAGTAAAACCACCCCCAGTCGATGAGCAAGTCAAAGCGGGTGACGCCAGCATCCCCATAGCCATCAATGGCATCGACGGTTTTGGCGCCGGCAAAAAACTGGCTGGTCGCTTGCATCGATTGGCCCGGCGCGAGGCTTTGTCCGGCCAATAAGAAATCAGCCCGATAGACCGGCAATTGGCCCTCGGCAGTGGCCATGAAGCGACCGGTAAATTTGCCATCTTGGGGCGGCACCAAAGCGGCGGCCCAATATTTATCGGTAAAGCCAAGCCAGCCTTCTTCGGCCGCATGTTTCACCGGGCCGTCTTCGAGCAAATCATCATAATCGGCTTCCACCAGACCTTCGCCTTCGGAGCCGAAGAAGCCGATGGGGCCTTCATGTAGAATAAATAAATCGGTCGTCTCCGGGCGTCCAGAGCGGGTGATTTGGCCGAACGGATACAGCGTGACGGGCGCGCCCGATTTATTTTCAGCGCCTTGGGTGATGGTAAACATATAGCTGTCATCGACGCTAATGCGTTGGGTTAAGCGCACGCCTTCGGGCGTTGTATGGGCCAAAACAACGGGGCTATTTGGGGTCAGCGTTTGGCCTTCGACGATCTGCCAAAGGGTTTTTTCGTCGGGCAGGGTGATATTGCTGCCACCGCTGACAAAGCCATGGTGGGCTTGCCAATGCCCCGTCGCGCCTTGGCGCTGCAAAAGCCGTTGGCGCGGCGCATTTTCGGCCGCCGTGGCGCCATAGGCAGGTAAAATCAAATCATCAAACCGGGCGCCCATCAGCGCAATCGAGCCGACCAAATTCGGCGTCTCAATGGCCAGGCGGGGCGCTGTGGTAAAGCCAGAGGCCAAGGCTTGCACCGCTTGTGGTGAGGCCGCCAGCGGCTGGGTCTCGACACGGGGGGCGCCTTCAATCGACGGCGCGGCGCTGGGGCTGGTTTGCGGGTTCAGGCCAAGCGTCTCAGGGGCATTGTTGGTGGCTTCGGCCAATTGCGCTTGGCGGGCGGCGCGTTCTGCGGCCAGCCGCGGTTCGGTGACAAAAAACTGCCAGCCCAATAAAATGCCGAGGCTCAATAGCACTGCGATAAGGAAATTATTCTGATCTTTCACCGTGTGTCTCCCGATTACCCGACATATGTCATTGGTCTGAGGGTTTATCTTGATGGATGGCCTTGAGGGCCGAACGTAAATCTTTGTGCAAGTCTGCCCAGCTGCGCGGGGCGGTATGAACGCGACCAATCATAACATAGTCGAAGCCCGCTTCTCCGTGGCGCGGCAAAACTTCTTTGGCGAGCGCGCGCAACCGGCGACGAATGCGATTGCGCATCACCGCATTGCCGGTTTTCTTGCTGGCTGTCAGGCCGAAACGAATGGGGGTGGTTGCGGGCTCTTGGCTCTCGCGTTGGCGGGCTTGCAGAACAAAGCCTTGGCGGACCTGTTTGCTGGATTTTGCCGCAGCCAAATAGTCTCGCCGGACGCGCAAAGCAGATAGCGCCGTGCCGGCTTGGGTCATGTTACAGGCTTAAGCAGATAGCCGCTTGCGGCCACGGGCACGCCGACGAGCCAAGACAAGACGTCCGCCCTTGGTGGCCATGCGCGAACGGAAACCATGGCGGCGGGCGCGCACCAGATTGCTAGGTTGAAAAGTTCTTTTCACGTCGTCCACTCCTTCAAAAGACCGAAACAGACAAAACGCATGCGGCGCTGTGTCGTTTCGTCTGGAATATTATCTATCGCAAAAACTTAGTAAAGTCTTCATCTAAGTCCTTGTATATCTGGGGCGGATGTAGCTAATAATGAGCTGAAAGTCAACTTTGAAAGAGACGGAGAAGAATACAATATGTCCGATACCCCAAAAGACCCCGCTACAGCCCCTAAATCTTCGCTCTCGCGGTTTATCGCGCTTGGCATTTTTGCTTGCCTCATCGGGCTGTTTTTCGCTTTCGACCTCAATAGTTTGATTAGTTATCAAGGTTTGGCTGAAAACGAAGCGGCGTTAAAACGCGCGGTCAGCGATAACCCTATTCTAACCGGATTGGCCTATATGACCATTTATGTGCTGGCCGTGACGTTTTCCTTGCCAGGTGCGGTTTGGCTTAGCTTGGCGGGTGGGCTGATGTTCGGCACATGGGCGGGCGGCTTGCTGATTGTGGTCAGCGCCAGTTTGGGGGCCAGTGGCTTATTTGTAGCGGCCCGCTTTATCATGGGCGATGCGTTGCGCGCCCGGGCCGGCCCCGCTTTGCAAAAATTTGAAGCCTCCTTTAACCGCGATGCTTTGTCTTATTTGTTTATCTTGCGGCTCTTGCCGGTGTTTCCTTTCTTCATCGTCAATTTAGGCGCCGCCTTGGTTGGGGTGCGCTATCCGGTGTTTTTAATCACCACGTTTTTCGGCATTATGCCCGGCACATTTGTGTTTGCCTCCATCGGCAATGGCATTTCGGTGGTTTTGCAATCGGGCAAACAACCGGATTTAAGTGTCATGACCAGCCCAGAGATTTTGCTACCGCTGGTTGGTTTGGCTATTCTGTCTCTGGCGCCCATGCTATGGCGACGGTTTAAAGGTTAATCCCGCCTCCCCGTAAGAAGATCGATAATAAACATAAGGACCCAAACCATGGCTCACTCTATTGAAACAGACATTTGTGTTATTGGCGGCGGCTCAGGCGGCCTGTCCGTCGCGGCCGGGGCGGCGCAAATGGGCGCCCAAGTGGTGCTGGTGGAAGGCCATAAAATGGGCGGCGATTGTCTGAATTATGGCTGCGTTCCGTCGAAAGCCTTATTGGCGGCGGCGCATCGTGCGCAAGCCAGCCAAAACAATGCCGCTTTCGGCCTGTCGGAAGAGAAAATCAAAGTCAATTTTTCAGATGTTTTAGCGCATGTGCGCGAGATTATCACCAGCATCGAGCCTATGGATAGCGTCGAGCGGTTTTCGGGGCTTGGCGTGCAGGTTATCGAAGCCAAGGGGAAGTTTCTCGATGAAAAGACATTGAAAGCGGGGTCGACGACCATTCGTGCCAAACGCTTTGTCATCGCCACGGGTTCGGCGGCGGCCATTCCTGCGATTCGGGGTCTGAAATCCGTGCCCTATTTGACCAATGAAACCATCTTTGATTTGCCACGCCAGCCCAAGCATTTGCTGATTATGGGCGGCGGGCCGATTGGCGCTGAAATGGCGCAAGCGTTTCAGCGTTTGGGCTCAAAAGTCACCTTGGTGGAGAGCGCGCATATTTTAGGCCGCGAAGACGCTGAATTAACCGCGCCCGTGCGCCAGCAATTGCTCGACGACGGGGTGAACGTGATGGAAGGCGCCAGCGTGGAAGCGGCGCGCTGTGATGGCACGGACGCCAGCCAAAAAATCACGCTTCAGGTGCAGCAGGGAGCCAAAAAGCACGAGGTTTCTGGCGACGCCTTATTGGTGGCGGCTGGGCGTGCGGCCAATGTCGAAGGTCTGGATGTCGAAAAAGCGGGCGTGCAATTGAGCGAGACCGCCGCGCCGCATATTCTGGTCGATGCGCGGATGCGCACACGGAATAAAAAAATATTTGCCATCGGCGATGTCGCTGGCGGGCCGCAATTCACCCATGCGGCGGGCTATCATGCGGGGCTGGTCATCCGCAATATTCTGTTTTTCTTGCCCGCCAAAGCTAGTTATGCGGCTCTCCCGCGGGTGACTTTTACCAATCCGGAATTGGCGTCTGTGGGGCTTAGCGAAGCGGATGCGCGCGCCAGCGGTGAAAAAATTAAAATCTTGCGCTGGCCGTTCGAAGAAAACGACCGAGCCCGTGCCGAGCGCGATATGCGTGGGCTGGTGAAAGTGATTACGACCCGCAAAGGTAAAATTCTGGGCGCTTCGATTGTTGGCCAAGGGGCGGGCGATTTGCTGGCGCCATGGACATTGGCCTTGACCCAAGGTCTCTCTATTTCTGCCATGGCGGGTGTGGTGTCGCCTTACCCAACCCGCGGCGAAGCCTCTAAACGCGCGGCGGGAGATTATTACACGCCAAGCCTATTCGGCCCGCGCATGCGCAAGATGATTAAGGTTTTATCTCTGTTTAGACGTTAAAGGTTTGTTAACCCCCTGAGTATAGCCTCTTACCAAATATTGAGTGGTCATGTTTGAGTAAGAGGTGCGAAGAATGCCGAGTGTATTGTCGAAAAAGTCGCACGCGGTGTACTTACCAAGCTTGCCGCGCCGCGCCACTTTATTGACCATCGTTATTCTGTTTGGCGGGTTTTTGGCCATCTTACCCTTTGTGGCGAGTGAATTACTGTATCGCAAAATGCAAAATACCGCGGAACAAGCGGTTGTTCTGTCTCAGGTCGGCAGCTTGCAGGCCCCCGACAGCCGATTGTCTTCCATGGAATCGCAGGCCCTGCCTTTGGCTGGCATCGAAATACGAACCGCGGAAGCGGAAGGGCCAACCTATATTTGGCTGGTGACGAGCCCGCCATTTGGGGAGATTGTGGAAACCTTTGAGATGCAAAATGTCTCGACGATAGAGGGGCTTCGAAGAATTGGCCGCATTTTTGGTTGTCCGCGCGATAAGCTGTTTGCGATTTATGACACCTCCATGCCTGGCGGCGAGAATATTCGGGCCATTGCGAGCTATGGTATTTTTCAAGATGCGCTAAAGCTACGAATCCTCACGGTTGTTTTGCCCGCTATCTTGGTCGCCCTGCTTATGGCTTTGGTGTTTCCTTTCGCGCTGCAGCGCATGGTGCTGGCAAGTCTGGATGACTTATTTGTTCGTCTCTATGGTATTTCTGCGGTGGGTAAGTCGCCAAATAGCGTGGAGGATGAGAGACTTTTAGCTTCGTTGGATGATTTTCAAGTGCGGATGCAGGGCCATATTGAAGAGCAGGCGCGGCTTGCGTCGCTTGGCGCCGGCGCCAGTTTTTTAGCCCATGATATGCGCAATATTCTGGCCAGTTTGCGGTTGAACGCCGATCAATTGAGACAAGGGACGAGCGATAAAGAACGCCGTATCGGCGAGCGCCTTACCGCAGCCATTGAAAAAGCTTTGTCTTTGGCTGAATGGGCGACGCTTTATACCAGTCAGAAACGCAAAATTATTGATGTTCAAAAGCAAGATTTGAAACCGATTATTGCCGATGCGTTTAATTTTGTCCGTCTGCATGACCCGCGTCGACAGGTCGATTTGATTAATGATTGCGCCTATGGGGTGCATGTGGTGGCGGAAAAAACGCTTTTGTTCCGCGTGATTTACAATTTAGCGCTGAACGCGATGCAAACGATGAAAAACCAAACGGGCGTAAAAGTGTTGCGCGTGCAGGCCGAAAGCGATGCCAAGGGCTGCCGTATTTTGATCTCGGATACCGGCGGGGGACTGGCGGAAACTGTGTCTAAAAGCACTTTGCTGATGCCGCATATGAGCGGGTTTGGACGCCCAGATGGCATGGGCCTTGGCCTGAAAATTGTTACAGAGTTGGTCAGCTGGCACGGCGGTCGGATTAATATTTTAAAATCAAATAAAAATGGCACGCAGTTTGAAATCGACTTGCCCCATTCTGCGCCCAATGCGCCCCGCGATGCCGAGGACGCTCAGCTTCCAGAGAATATCTAGACCGACGATAGGCTAAGCCTCGAGTGTGGTCTTGCTATCTGGCTTTATGCTATACAGATGGCTATGACAGAAAAACCCCAGACCCGCCAGGCCAGCAAGCTGACCCCAGGCCCGAGCAATCTCATCACCGATATTGCGGGGCTAAAAGTGGGCCATGCCAGCCATGAAGGCGCCCGCACGGGGGTCAGCGTTATCGTGCCAGACAAGCCAGCCGTGGTGAGCGTTTGTGTGCCCGGCGGCGGGCCCGGCACGCGCGAGACCGATGCTTTGCAACCCGGCACTTTGGTCGATAAAGCCGATGCCATTGTGCTGTCGGGGGGCTCGGTCTATGGGCTGGATGCCGCCTCGGGCGTGACGGCGGCTATGGGCGCGCAAGGGCGGGGGTTTCCAACCGGGGCGCCCGTGCCCTCGCCGATTGTTCCCGCGGCTATTTTATTTGATGTCGCCAATGGCGGCGATAAGGCTTGGGGCGAAACCCCGCCTTATGCTGATTTGGGCCGTGCCGCCTATCACGCGGCGGAGGTAGATTTCGACCTCGGCAATCAAGGCGCCGGCTATGGCGCTATCGCCGGCCAGCTCAAGGGCGGGCTGGGCAGCGCGTCCACACAAGTGGGGGACAGCGTGAAAGTGGGCGCCCTGATTGCCGCTAATCCATTGGGCAGTCTGGTCGATGCGGCGGGGCGGTTCTGGGCGCAGCCACAGGCCTTGCACCACGACGGTGATTTAGAGTTTGGTTTGCCGGCTTTGGCCGAGCAGCCGTGCGATGCCAGCGGACATCCATTTGTCGGCAGCAAACTCGCCGCCGCTTTGGGCAATACCAGCATTGGCGTGGTGGCGGTGGCGGCCGATTTAACGGTCGCGGAAGCCAAGCGCGTGGCCATTATGGCGCAAGATGGGTTGGCGCGGGCGGTGCGCCCCATCCACACGCCATTTGATGGCGATTGCCTTTTTGTTTTGGCCACGGGGGCGGAAAAACTTGCCGCCAACGAGGCCGAACGCCCCATGGCACTGGCAGAATTGGGCGCTTTGGCGGCCGATTGTGTGGCGCGCGCCAGCGCCAGAGCCATCTGGCATGCGCGTCCCTTGGGCGATGTTTTGGCCTATCGGGATTGCTTTGGCGGCGCGGCGAAGGGTTAGACTGATTTACGCTTGCAATCGCTGTAAGCACAGACTACAAACCTGAAACCAAGGCACCGGTAGCTCAGCTGGATAGAGCACCAGACTACGAATCTGGGGGTCGGGAGTTCGAATCTTCCCCGGTGCGCCACTTCCAAGTTTCAAGTACCGTGACTCACGGTCCAAGCCATTGATCTTCAAGCATATTTGTTTGAGGAGCAGAGATCATGGTTTCTATGGTAGACCAGATGGTAGACCAAAATGCGACATACCTAACAATGCGGGCGTGCGCACCATAACCGGTTCCTTCTCAGCGCTCCCAAGCCTTCAGACTGGGTCAAGACTAGCCAATTGGCAAAGAAAGAAAAGTGAAAATATGAGCGTAAATGAAAAATGGGGAAGCGCTACTAGAGCCCTTCCCCACTTGAATTTGAAACCAGCCCTAAGCCGATTTGGCGAACCGAAAGGTTCCATTTACAGCATCGGTTGTCGGGAACAGGTTAGAATTGAAAATTATAGCCGGCGGTGAACAGCGTCTGCTCTTCACTCAAATCCCATCTGCCGCCGTCATAATTAAATTCCTTAAATTCCGCACCAAAGGTGAGGCCGGTCGTATCGCTCAACGGATAAAAAATGCCCGCACCCAATAAATAGCCGCTGCCATCAAGTGTTGCGGTCAAAAGCCCATCGTTTGCATTGACGGTAAGGTCTGCCTGATTTAATTGTGCCCCAACGCGGCCATACCAAAACATCGTGTCATTTAGCCGCGCAGAATAGGTGAGCGATGCAAAAAGCGCCTCTGTTTCAATTGTATCATCGGCTTGGTTTTCGTCTTCAGGGTCAGATCCGATAGCTACCTCTGCCGTGTAATACCCGCTGGAAAGGGTGAGGCTATCAGAGATCCGTCTAGCAACGGAAAGGGCGTAGGAGGATCGGTCTACACCATAGTTTCCATCGAAGGCTCCATCAACATATTCAGCTACATCTTTTTCGAGAAGACCGGTAGCGTTTACTCCGAAAGTATAGCCGCCACGATCGACAGACAGACCTATATTATAATAATCAAAGGTGTCTGAAAATGAGCCTACTGAAGACCCACTATTATCACTAAACGCAACCTTATAAGAAAGATCAAAATCGGCTTGCCCAGGGGAAATTGTGACATTGGCCGCATTCGCGGACTGAAAACCAAAACTGGCTAAGAGAACCCCACCAAGGAATTTAACTGGAATACGCATAACAAAAACTCCGAAATACAAATAGAAATAAGTTTACGTATTTAGAATAACCCAATTTGATAAAAAATCAAACGCAGGTATGGCATGGTTAAATGTGCTTTATTTGACTACCTCGGAGTCCTGCTTCTATAAAGAAATAGGGCCTCGCCAACTTTGAAGGTTTTGGCTCCAAAGAAATAGTCTTGTATGAATTTGAGTATCGGAGCCTTGCCATGCGTCAGCTAATTCCAGTCGTGACTGTTGCGCGGGCCCTATCAGAATGAACCGTCGTGCGTTCCGCGCCTTCCTAGTTGGAGCCGCCTGCTTTATCAGCTTGGCGCTCTCGCCATCTGCTCAGGCTTTCGACTGCGACCCCGACGAAAAAATCTTGCGGCCCAATTGGATGAGTACATTTGGTCAAAACACAGACAAGCAGGTGATATACGGCTTTGCCCAAACCAAACCGCAGCGTCGTCAATCGTTGTCAGATATCACACAACTGTTGAAGAATAATGCGATGGCCGATTTGGCCCTGAACATTCAGTCAAATGTCTCCAGCAATATCTCCACCGAGTTGAGCCTCGATGGCGATAAAGTCAGCGAGCGGACCACTATTCAAAGTGCCGCCCAAAGCTCCCTTTCGATCAGCGCGCTTAGCGATACGCGCGATTTTGTGGATACGTCAAAATGCATGGTTTTTACCCGCGTCAGCCTGCAACGCACGGATGTGCCTTATGTCTTGGCAATGTCCAAATTGCGCCAGTTTAAAAAGGCCTTAACCAGCCAAACAATATCGCTTGAGGAATTGGCCCAATTACCAGACCTTTTACAAGATTTGGCGTTCGCAAGCGAGACGGCGTCCCCCACAACCCGACAGCAATTCAACGCCGCGCAATCAGATTTGAGGCGCCTCAGCGATACAGTCCGCGATTTCGAAATCACCCTTAGGGCCGCACAACTTCGAACGCTCGTGGGCACGCCTCGGCAAAAAAGAGATTTCTTGAAAAATTTACTTTCCCTCTTGGAAGCCAAAAGTTCGCCACTTTCCGCCGAGGATAGGGCAAACAAACAAAATGCTCAGAGTTTACTTTCATCGCTTGAAAATGTTGTTGGTAGCCAGTTAACAGCTGTGTCTTGGGGGCCCTCATCGCCTGCTGTCCAAATGGCTCTGAGTGGTTTTTTTGACGAGCGGACACAAGCATATTGGAGGCCCAACGCACTCCCCGAGGCCACGCCAAATACGCAAAGTCTGGCGGAAGTCGCGCAGAGGTATGAGCTGAAATCTGCTTTGTTCATCGAAGTGACAACCCTACAAAAACGCCAATACGGTATTACAGAAGTCGACATTACGCTCGAATTGAATTACTTCAATCCAAGCAACGGTGCGTCCGTGAAACGAGAAAAATTAGCGGGTAGAGCGATTGGACGAAATTTAAATGATGAAATTATTGCCGATAGAATTATCGCTATCTTGGACGACAAGCTTTAATCGCGCGTGCCTAGTCGGCTTGGCGCTGCTTATGTTTTTGCCCACGGCTTCTATATCTGCGGCCGGCCAACAGCTGCCTAATATTGTCGGACGTGATCTGGAAGGCAATTTGGTTTCGCTGCGCCGCAGCCTTCAAGGCAAGAAAACGCTAATCAACTTTTGGTGGGTACAATGCTCCCCGTGCAAACAAGAGTTGCCTGATCTAATTGCCAAAGAAAAAAGCCACCCTGAAGTCGACTTCATTTATGTGCATGCCGAAACCAATGCTAAAACAAAATCGGCTTACGAGCCGGCAATCATACAAGCCTTTTTGGGCGGCCTAGGTTTAAGCCTATCGAAAGTTATTATAGGCAACACAAAATCCCGCATGGCAGCCGGCGTTGAGGCCTTGCCCACAACCTTACTGGTTGATGAGAGTGGAAAAGTGGAAATGGTTTTGGTTGGTTTCACAGTACAAAATACAGCAAAAATTGCCGCATGGCTTGAATAAGCATTCCGCTTGAAAAATTGACCGCTTATTATCAGCGCGTGCAATGCCCCCCTTAGTTGTGTTAAATCGGTTTAATGTATCGCTGCGTTTTACAATTTGTGTTGCTTTGTGCCATTTCTCTCCCCTTTCCCGCTTTGGCAAGAGAGGTGCTTATTTTGCTGCCGCTCAATGTCGATAAAACATTGGAAAAAGAGGCGCAATTATTCGGCACGGCTTTACAGCAAGGCTTAAGTTCGGGTTTCGATGTGTTTTTTGGCCCTGCGGTGGAAGCAAAATTAGAACAAGAATACTCTAAAGAGGGTTGCACAGCGCAAAGTTGCGCGCAGAACCTAGCCATATCCTTTAACGGAGAGCTAATCGCGGACAGTTCAATTCAAAAGCTCGACAATAGTTTTGTGGTGCAACTGCAGATTAACAATATTATTACCGGTCAAATCGTCAAGAGTTTAATCGAAATTTGCGAAAACTGTTCAAAGCTCAGCTTCATTCGATTTATTGAAAATGTAGGCTTGCAAGCTAGCGGCTCACCAAACATGCGCCAGGCAGCGGCCCCATCATTTTCTCCGGCACCTGCCAAGCCCGTGGTTAATTTAAAAATCAACTCAGGATCGGTAAAAGCGGAAGTTTTCATTAATGGCGAAAACCTTGGCAAAGCGCCGCTCACGACAAATAGAGCCTATTCCGAAGGGCAGAGATTAGACCTTCGCCTGCGCGCGCCTGGCTATCAGGATTTGCGCTTCTCGCATATTGTCGGAAAAAGGGACGCTCAACTGAATAAGCTGAAGCTAGAAAAAAACCCGACGGCGCTATATTTTGATAGCCAACCAAGAGGCGCAAGCATTTATATCAACAGTCAATTGATGGGCAAAACGCCCGATGAAATCGGGGCTTATAAAGATGGCGAGAGACTTCGCATACGCATTGAGCGCGATGGGTATAAGAAATTTTCACGGCGTCATCGAGTTGGACAAGACGACAGCCAATTAGGTCAAATTACTTTGCAAAGTTTGACATCGAACTCTGAAAAGGGTGAAAAAGTTAGAGTTCCAATGGGCTTTTAACAATAATTTTTGTTTAAGCCTGAGGCAGTTGTTTTTGGCGTTAAGTGTAAGCGTTTGATGATTAAAGGGTTTCGATTCAGATGTCTTAACCGGCTTTAGCCAAAAATTGGGGCGGCGGGTGCCTAAAACTCGAACGGCCGAGCGCTCGGATTTCAACCTTAGTTATACCCGCCAGCTCTCTCTATGAGGGAAGCGCGCTCACAAGCGGTGCCCTCATAGAGAGAGCTGCCGGGTCTCGATATAATTTTAAGGGAAATGGTGCACCGGGGATGGGTTATCTGCAAAGTTTCGCATTGGGGGGCATCGTGATTGTGCTTCTCATTCCGGTGGTTGTGGATATGTTCACGCCCAACGCGACCATGTTACAACGGGCAGAATCCATGGGCTGGATGATATTGATCACCTTGCCGCTGTTGACTGCAATCGCGCTGCTTTCGGTCAAAGAAAAACCTCCCATTAATGTTCAACAGCCGGCATGGCATGAGGCGTGGCGTATCTTCAAAGATAGCGCGGCGCTGCGCAGATTATTGGTTGCAGACCTCTTATCCGGGTTTCAGGCAGGCGTGAACGGCGCCGTGCACTTCTTTTTCGTCATCCATGTCCTCTTGCTGCCGAAAGCTGCTTCTCTTTTTATTGTCGTGATTTTTACCGCCGGACTGTTTTGCGTTCCGCTATTCCTGCGGCTGAGTTACAAATTGAGCAAACACCAAGCCCTTTGCATCGGCGCGTTCGTGCAATTTTTTGCAACCGCGCTCCTGCTTTTCATCCCAGAGAAGTCGTTTGTTATTACGTTCGTGGTTTATGTCTTAATCGGGGCGAATTTCGGCGCCTCGGCATTCCTCATGCGCTCGATGATGGCGGATATCGTCGAAGAGGACACGGCGCGCACCGGGGCGACGCGAAGCGCCCTTTTCTATTCCATCTTGACCTTAACCCCAAAACTGGGCGCAGCTTTGGGCGTCGGCCTCGTGTATCCGATGTTACAATGGGTGGGGTTCGACCCGAAAGCGCTCAATTCTGCTGAGGTGCTTCAAAACGTAAGGCATGTTATTGCCTTCACGCCCATGATTGCTTCTGTCGGCATCGTGTGGGCGCTTTGGCATTATCCGATTGGCCGAGAAACGCCGCCGTCGGCGACACCCAAAACCGACGCCCCTTGAGCGGCACGTCCAATGGGCGCTCCTCTTCCCCCTCATTTTTAAAACTGCGCTCCGCTTTTTTGAACTGCGCTCCGCGATGCAACCGATGGGTCTTCAAGCCGATTTGTTTGAGGCGCAACTGGCGCGGCCTAGGTATCGCAGCATTGATTTTTGCTTTGTTTTGGCGCAGAACTTAACCTCACCCACCTCCGCTGGAAGGAATCCCTATGTCGTCTATTCATTCTCTCGCCAGTTCCCCTGCCGATGCGCCGCTTTTGGATGATGCGCAAAGCGTTGAACGAATTTTTGAGCATTTAGACAAAGGCACCACAGATTTAGGCGATACCGTCTGGCACGAGCCCGTGGCGCATTATCATACCCAAGCCCGCTTTGAGGCGGAGATTGCCCTTATGCGGCGCTTGCCGATGGCCTTTTGCCCTTCGGCGGCCTTGCCCAAAAAGGGCAGTTATATTGCCCGAACGGCAGCCCTCACGCCGCTTTTGGTGGTGCGGGGCAAGGATAAAAAGATCCGCGCCTTTATCAATGCGTGCCGCCATCGCGGCATGCAAGTGGCTGGCGGGAGCGGCTGTTCCGCCGCTTTTGTGTGCCCCTATCATGCGTGGACCTATGATTTGGAAGGCCAGTTGAAAAACATTCCCGGGCCCGAGGGTTTTCCAGATGTCGATAAAGACGAAAGCGGTCTGGTGGAAATCAGTGCCCTGGAAAAAGGCGGCATTGTTTATGTGCAGCAAGAGGGCGACATAGAGGCCGCGACGCTCAAAAATCATTTTGATTTTTTCGCCGACACGCAGGAAATGTTTCGAACCACCCAAAGAGAAGAAGACGCCAATTGGAAGCTGCTGACCGAAACCACTTTGGAGGGCTATCATATTAAGTCGCTGCACAAAGAGAGCTTCTTCCCATTTGGTTTGGATAATATTAATTTGGTGGAAACGGTGGGCGCCAATTCACGGATTATTTTTCCGTTCCGTCGCATGGAAAAACTGCGCGATATCGCGCCGGCCGAACGCCATCTCAATGGCGCCATGACGTCGCTCTATCATTTATTTCCCAACACCAGTGTTTCGGTTCTTTCCAAACACACGAGTTTGTCGATTATGGAACCTGTGTCGCCGGGGCGCACGCGCATTGTGTCTTATTTGGTGGTCAATCGCCAAACGCCGGGGCATGAGATTTCGCGCGAAGACGCAGAGCGCGATGCCGATTTTGTAACCACGGCAGGGCTAGAAGAAGATATCGCTGCCGCCTGCGCCATTCAAGAAACCGTGCGGGGGCCGGCCAATTCGCATTTAACTTTTGGCTATTTTGAGAAAGCTATCGTTAATTTGCACAGCCATTTGGCTGAAAAAATAGAGTCATTTGGCTGATGAGATAGAGCCGTCTGGCGGATAAACCAGCGAGGCGACGGGCAACCAAATTGGCGCCTTTAAGACGTCTCGCCCGGTGGCCGCCGTCTCTCGTGGTCTGTAAGGTCATAATTACACTTTTCTTTCTTTGGCAATTGGCTACTCTTTGGGGCATGAAAAACCTAAGATTCTGCGAAGAGACGTTTATGGCGCGCTGCCCGGTCGTTATTTTATTGGCTTGCTTGGCTTTCGTCGAGGCGGGCAAACACGGCCAAGCTTTGCGATTTGAACATAAATAAAGGGAGAAAAAGCAATGTCACTTTGGAACGATATGTCGTGGGTCCCCGCTTTGCGGACGCCGTTTTTAAACCAAATGTTCGAGCTCATCACCTTGATGGGCTATCCGCTATTTTTGATTATGTTTTTATGTTTTGGCTATTTCGCGCTTGGCTCGAAACGGTTTTTTCATACGGCCATGCTGCTGATGGCGACGGGCTTGTTGAACGCTTGGCTGAAAGATTTTTACCAAGACCCGCGTCCGGCCGCCGACTATGCGCTGGATGCAGGCGTTGGCACCAGCTACGGCTGGCCAAGCGGACATATGCAAATCGCGGTCGTTCTATGGGGTTATTTGGCTTATTCGGTGCGCCACACGCCTTATAAAACTTTGGCCTATTGGGCGGCGGGCATTTTTATGGCCTTGCAAGGCTTCTCCAGACTTTATCTCGGTGTGCATGATTTAGGCGACGTCACCGGTGGCTTCATCTTGGGGTGCGTGTGTCTTTATGCCTATGTGGCGGCAGAGAATCATCCGCGCCTATCTCGCGGGGTGGCACAATTGCCTGTGTCGCAAGCGGTGGCGAGCCTATTTGTTTTGCAACTCTTATATGTCGTTTTCTATCCAAGCCATCTCGAGCACGAGGCGCCGATTTGGTTTGCGGGGGCGATGATGGGTTGGCTGTTGGGCCGCTATGGCATGCAAGGCGCGCAGGTCAATCTGCCCGGCAATGCTTTTGCCAAGCTGCTGGTGGCGGCAGGGCTTACGGGCCTTAGTTTTATTTGGATGGCGCTGACCACGCGTCTGCCAAACGCGCTTGATTTGGCAGATACAGCCGTTGCGGGGGTCGTCAATTACGGATTTGGTATTTTGTTCGGCTGGGGCATTATTTACCTATTGCCGAAGCTTCTATCCAAAATCACCGGCGCGGCGCAAACCGCTTAGCGCGGCAGTTCAATAGGAGAGACAAAATGGATTTAGAAAAAATGGCGGCTTCGCTGCGTCAGCAATTCCCTATCTATGACAACGCGGGATTGGAAATTTTACAGGCCGATGAGATTTTTAAGGCGCGCGTCCTATTGGGCGAGAAAACCCAAAACCATGTTCACATGATGCATGCCGCCTTTCTATTTGCAGGCGGAGAGTTTTTGGGCGGTCTGGTGCCAATGCGCTATTTAGAGCAGCCGGAAAAATTTCAGCCTGTGGTGCGAGACCTAAAAATCGATTTTAAAGCGCCAGCCCTCACCTCGGTAACGGCGCAAGCCACGTTCACCCAAGCGCAAGCCGATGAGATGAACCGCGAGCTGGCCGAGAACGGCAGATATGATTTCACCCTCGTGGCCGAGCTAACCGATGAGGCTGGCACTTTGGTGGCGCAAACGACGGCCAATTATGCGCTGCGCAATTTCACCGGAAAATAGAGCCGACAGATAGCTTGCCAATCCAGCGCGTCGCTTATAGCTTTTAACTATCGGCAAAGGGAGTGTGGAGATGCAAAGACGACAAATTTTAAAAGCGCTAGGCCTATCGGCCTTTGCTTCGTCTCTATCTGGCGCTTCGTCGCAAGCTTCGTCGACCGCGGCCAGCGGTTGGCAAAATTGGTCGAAGTCTTTGCCGGCTTCGAAAGCGCCCGTCGAGAGCCCGCAAACCACGGCCGACTTAATCCGTCTCATCCAAACCACCCAAGGCGCTGTGCGCCCGGTCGGTTCGGGGCATAGCTGGACCCCCTTGGTGCCCGCCGATGGAGATGGCAAGATTGTTCGCCTCGATGCGTTTAACGGTGTGCGCTCGGTGGATAAATCGACACAAACCGCTTGGCTGGGCGCGGGCGCGCGGTTGAAAGATTTGTCGCCAGCGCTGGCCGAACAAGGCTTGGCGTTTCGCAATCTGGGCGATATTGATGTGCAAAGTCTGGCCGGAGCCACCTCCACGGCGACCCATGGCACGGGGCAAAACTTACCTTGTCTGGCGGCCGAGATTAAGGGCCTCAAGCTGATTACGGCGGCGGGCGAAGAGATGGAGTTTAGCGCCAGCTCAAACGCTGATTTGCTGCCTGCCGCGCAAGTGGCTTTGGGCACTTTGGGCGTGCTGACGGAAATTCAAATGCAATTGGTGCCGCGCCATAAATTGCATCGCCGCGTGCAGTTTTTGCCCTATGCGCAAGTGCTAGAAGAGGCGCCATCGCTATGGCAGAAGCATCGTAATTTCGAGTTTTTCTACATTCCATTTTCAGGCACGGCGATGGTCATCACCCATGATGAAACGGAAGCGCCGGCCAGCCCGCGCGCGTCGGATGAGAGCGATGATGGGGTGATGCAATTAAAAGCCTTGCGCGATTATTTGGGCTGGTTTCCGTTTTTGCGAAAACGTCTATTGGGTGCCGCGATTGCCAATGCGCCAGAAGAAAACATCATCGGCGAAAGCTGGCAGCTGTTGGCCAGTGCCCGCAATGTGCATTTCAATGAGATGGAATATCATCTGCCACCCGATGTCGCTCTGGATGTTTTACAGGAAGTGCGCCACTGGATAGAGCGCGAACGCGCGGATGTCTTTTTCCCGTTCGAATGCCGCATGACGGCGGGCGATAGCGCTTGGCTATCGCCGTTTAATGCCGGCCCTCGCATTTCCGTGGCGGTGCACACGCATGCGCCAGATGCCTATGATTTTCTCTTCAGCAAAATAGAACCGATTTTTCAACGCGCCGGGGGGCGTCCGCATTGGGGCAAATTAAACTCCCTAACGGGGGCGCAAGCGCGCGCGCTCTATCCAAAATTTGACGATTTCGCGCGCTTGCGACAGCAGCTAGACCCCGAGCATCGTTTTTTAAATCCCTATTTGCGCGAGCTCTTTGGGGTATCCGCATGAGTGGGAAAGCCGCCCTTTCCAATGCCTATTTCGCGGATTTGCAAACCGCTTTGGCCAAGGCGGGTTTGTGCGAGCCAGTGTTGTTGATTGATAAAACGCGGCTCAATCAAAACATCGACACGCTGAAAAAACTGCTGCCGCGCGGCATGGCCTATCGCATTGTCGCCAAATCTTTGCCGAGCGAGAAATTGCTGATACATGTCGCCAAACGAGCGCGCACCGACCGGTTGATGAGTTTTAATGCGGCGATGGTGGCGCAGCTTTTGGCCCGCTTGCCCCATTATGACCAATTGCTCGGCAAGCCAGTGCCCGTAGCCGCTTTGGCGACCCTGCTGGCAGGGCTGAAACCGAGCCAGAAAAAAGCTCTGGCGCAAGTGCAATGGCTTATCGATACGCCGCAGCGCGCCCAACAATATGGCGAGCTGGCGAAAGCGCAAAAGCTCACCCTGCGGTTGAATTTAGAAATTGATGTCGGCCTGCATCGCGGCGGCATGGCGCCGGGCGAGGGCTTGCAAGCGACCCTCGACGAGATATCCAAAACGCCTCAACTCGCGCTCTCTGGCTTGATGGGCTATGAGCCGCATTTGACAAAATTGCCGAAACTGGCGGGCTGGCCGCGCCGTGCGAAATCGGCCACGCGCGAGATTTATACCGCGGCTGTGGCACAGACCACGCAAACGATGGGCGCGCGCGCGGTTAAAAACATGGTTCGCAATATGGCGGGCAGCCCCACGTTTCGGCTGTATCAAGACACGCAGCTGGCCAATGAAATGGCGGCGGGTTCGACTTTGGTCAAGCCAAGCGATTTTGATATGCCGCTGCTCAAACCCTTTGTGCCGGCCGCCTTTATTGCGACGCCCGCCCTCAAAGTCGAGGATGGCGTGCGCGTGCCAGCGGGCGAACAGGCCGGAGATTTGCTGGATGCGGTAAGTCCGGGCACCAGCGTGTTCACGCATGGCGGCTATTGGATGGCCAGTGCTGTCTATCCAAAAGGCTTGGCGCCGAGCCCCTTGATGGGCCGCTCCAGCAATCAAGAATTATTAGTTGGTCCGGCCTCGATTGGGCGCGGAAAACTAGCGGTAGATGAGTTTGTGTTTTTGCGTCCCCATCAAAGCGAAGCTGTGTTTTTGCAGTTTCCGAAATTGGCAATCTATGAGAAAGGCCGCATTGTCGATATTTGGGAGCCTCTCCCAGTTTCGGCATAGCGGCGGGCACGACAGGAGACAGATATGAAAATTTACCCCCCTTTAATGGTATTGGCCGGCCTTTTGGCGCAATTGGCCGTGGCCTATTTGGCGCCCGTGCGCCCCATATTGGCACCGCTTTGGCAATATGTGGGTGTTGGCGCCATGGCCCTTGGCTTGGCTCTTATTCTTTATATGGCGGCCAGCTTTCGCAAAAATGAAACGACGATTATTCCCGATGGGCAGCCGTCGAAATTAATCGACACGGGTCTATTTGCTTATTCGCGAAACCCGATTTATGTGGCCATGGCGCTGCTGCTCACCGGCAGCGGTTTGGCCAGTGGCCATATTGGCTCGCTGATCATTGTGCCGATTTTTATTCTCAGCGTGCAGATTGTCTGGATTCGGAAAGAAGAAGAAAACCTAGAAGCCGAGTTCGGCCAGATTTATCGCAATTATAAAGCCAAAGTGCGTCGCTGGCTTTAGCGGGTGGCCAAAAGCAGGAAGCCCGCAACAAAGAAGAAGATAGCCGCCGCCGTTACCGCGATGAACGCAAGCCGATTGGTCACCTCGCCAGATGGTGGCGGGACGGGCGGCGGGGCCTGCGGTTTTGCCTCGGGCTCGACCTCTGGTTCCAATTCAATTTTGGGTTCTGGCTCAATCTCGAGCTCAATCTCAGGTTCTGGTTCTGGCTCTGGCTCAGGCTGAGGTTCAGGCTCTGGTTCTGGCTCAGGCTCAGGTTCAGGCTCAGGTTCAGGTTCAGGCTCAGGCTCAGGTTTAACCTCTAGTTCAGGCTCGGGTTCTGGCTCTGGCGGGGTTTCAGCTGTTTCTGCTTCCGCTTCATCGGCCGCTTGCTGTTTTCCTTTGGGGCGTTCGGGCGCGCTCAACCAAGCGGGAAGGCTGCCGATTTCTGTTTCGCTCGCAGGTTTAGATTCAATTTCAGGCTCAGACGGCATGGGCGCTGTGGCGGTAGGTTCGAATTTGCTGGCGCATCGCGTGCAGCTAATCCGCACATGCGCGGTTTCTTTTAAGGTCTCGGCCAAAACATCGCTTGGCACGGAGCCGCGCTGTCCGCAGGACGGACACTCAAAATGTGTGTTGGTTTCATCTTTAAATAAAAACACGGCCCGAACCCTTGCTGCTATTTTGCCACTCTACAATGCTGCGGGCGACCTGTTCAATGTTTAACCTCGTAAATCCATGATTTGAGACTTCCGTCAAAAACCTCTATAGGTTTTTAATGATTAGAAATTACATTTTCACCCTCAGTGTCCTGCTGGTTGCGGGCTTTGCAGGGTCCGCTCATGCGACGGGCTCGGCCTATGACTTCAGCTTGCCATCCATCGACGGCGGACAAATGTCCTTGGCTGAATTCAAAGGCAAAACCATTTTGCTGGTCAATACCGCCTCCTATTGCGGTTTCACCAAACAATATGACGGCCTGCAAACCCTGTGGGAAGAAAAGCGCGACGCGGGCCTCGTGGTCTTGGGCGTGCCGAGCAATGATTTCGGCCAGCAGGAGCCCGGCAGCGAGGGCGAGATTAAAGAATTTTGCGAAGTGAATTTTAATATTGATTTCCCAATGTCCGAAAAACTCGTGGTGAAAGGCGCGGGCGCGCATCCGCTTTACAAATGGCTCAAGGCCGAAACTGGCGCCAGCCCGCGTTGGAATTTTTATAAATTTCTCATCGATGGAGACGGCAAAGCCGTGGCCTCTTTCTCGTCAATGACCAAACCCGGCTCCAAAAAACTCCGAAAAGCCATCGACGCCAGCTTGAAAAACTAAGCCCCGCCGTCGCGCGTAAAAGCCAATTTTTTCGCCTTATTCCAATATTTGAAAAACCGCCGCAACCCCTCTTGTGGCGGCAAATCAACGAATGCGTCGTCGGCAATGCGTTGGACGCGAAGGGTTTCGGATAGGGCCTCCATAATATGATTGAGGCGCGGGTTGGGCGTGTGCGGGCTTATCAGGCAGCTGGCTTGTGCGGCGCGGGCCAGAGCTTCCAGCGTTTCTATGGTGTCGCCCGCATAAATTTCGACCGGCAATTCGAGCAAGCTCTCATAAAGGAAAACGCGGCGCTTCAGGCCATAATCCATGGCCGCCATATAGGCGTCATCCCAAATAAACACAGCTCTCTCATGCGGTTCTGCGAAGACCGGATGCGCGGCGCGCAAGGCGTCTTCATGTAGCCAAATCAGGGCGCTCATGCGGGCTCTCCATAGGGAAATAATTTTTCCGCCAACGCCTCATAGCTTCCCGACAAGGGCTGATTGCTGGCTGCGTCGCAAGGGGCTTGGGGATGGGCATATTTTTGTAAATTTTCGAGATTGAAAAAATACGGCTTATTGGAAAACGTGCTGGCCACCCATTGAAAACTCAGATTGTTGGAAGCCGGATCGCCATCGAGCAAATGCGCCAAAAAAAACCGCGCGCCGGCCTGCCATTTTACCCGCCGCCAATGGACGATATAAGCAGCCAAATACATCCGTGCGTGATTGTGCAAATAGCCCGTCGTCTGCAAGCTGGTGATGAAATAATTGATCGCCGCGCAATCGGTTTGCGCTTGGCGTATATCGTCGGGCAGCGTGTCGGCATAATCTTCTGCTGTGAAGCCGGTTTTATAGTCTTCAATATCGTGCCAAATCCAATCTGGATTTTGCTGATAGACGCGTTGCCAAAAATCCCGCCAGGCCAGCTCTTGAATAAATTTTTCAATCGGCTTGGCGTCGCCATCTTCCGGCCCCCGTTCGAGAGCCAAATTGCGCGCTTCATTCAGCGTAATAAGGCCATGTCGAATATAGGGGGAGAGATAACTGACGGCGCCGCCGAGGTAATCGCGCGAGCGGCCATAGGCGATGGGGTCTATGTTTTGCAGCAAGGCTTGGCCTGCGTCGCGCCCGCCCTTTGTGTCGGAGACAAAGGTCTCCTCTGGCGATAGCGAGGGCGATAGGGCGCGCACATGGGCGATGAGCGCGTCTCTATCGGCGAAGGTTTTGGGTTGAACTTCCATAGTCCAGATTTAAGCCGCCGCGGCGCGAAGTCCAGTGGCTGGGTTTGCCCGAACAAAATAATTTCAAGGGCCAGAAAATCTGCTATGCCAACCCCATGTTGCAATCCCTTGGTGTCATTTTTCCGGTCATTGCCGTCATCCTCATCGGGTATGGCGCGGCGCGGCGCGGATTTTTTTCGGCCGATAATGTCGACACATTGAATAAATTCGTCTTCGCCATTGCCGCCCCCGCCTTACTGTTTCGCAATGTCGCCATAACCGAATTTCCAGCCGTCACCCCTTGGGGGCTTTGGGGCTCTTATTATGGGGCGATGTTGGCCACCATGGCGATTTCGATGGCTGTGGCACGCCTGACGCTGCCCAAGCAATCGGCCTCGGAGCGGGTTATTTTCGGCTTTGGCGCCAGCTTTTCCAATACGGTCATGTTGGGCATTCCGATTATTCTGACAGCCTTTGGCCCCACCGCAGGCTTGCCGTTATTTCTCGTCTTGGCGTTCCACGGCCTGCTGATTTTTACCGTGGCGCTCATCGGCCTAGAATGGACTACCAATACAGATTTGAGCGTGCGTGGCTTCTTCCCCAAATTGGCCCGCGCCATGTCGGGTCAGCAGATTATTCTGGGGCTCTTGGGCGGGGTCATTTGGAATTTTACCGGATTAGGCTTGGCGCCGCCGATAGACCGGTTTTTGGATTTGCTGGGCAGTGCGGCCATTCCCGTGGCCTTGGTCGCGGTCGGCGGAAAACTGGCGCATATTGCGTGGCGCGATAGCCTCGGCTCGGCGCTGTTTATTTCGGGTTTCAAATTAGGCTTACATCCGCTTTTGGTATTTTGTGCGGCGCATTATATTTTTGCGCTCGAGCCTGTTTTTACCGCCACCATCACCTTGCTGGCGGCCATGCCGACGGGCGTCTTCACGGCGGTATTTGCGACGCAATATAAAACCGCGCAGGCCGACGCCTCCAGCACCATCGTGGTGTCTACGCTATTGGGTGCCGTAACCATTGCGCTTTGGCTGACCGGCTTTACCGAGCTTTTGGTCGACTAAAAACGCAAAATATAATTGGCGCTTAAATTGCCAATGTCGCGCTTTTGCCCGAACCCGACAATATTCGACTGCGTGTCGCTGTGACTATAGCCAGCGTTGAAGAAAAGATTATTCAGCCTTGGCGACACAGCGCTGCCCAATAATAAATAGCTGACGCCGAGCGTGCTCATCTCATCTTCGCGCTTGGTGCCATCGGCGGGCGTCTGGTTTGTGGGATGATAGGATTGCGAATAAACATGGTCATAGTGGCTTTCGCTATAGCTGCCACTGACGGTGATAAAATGGCCCAGCTTCAGGCCCATGCGCAGGCTGAGGCTCAGCCCCGCCATTTTCTTATCGAGGTCCCGATTTTGAAAACTGTCGATATCTTGGCTGAACGCGCGGGCGTTGAGCAAATAAGCTTTGGCCAGCGCCATCTCATAGCCCAGCGAGCCGGAATGGGACAGCGTATTATTGCTGTTTTTATGGCCCTCAAAAGACAAGCGCGTGCGGCCCAAAGACCCGGTGAGGCGTCGTTGATTGGCCAGTTGAAAATGGCCGCCAAAGCTTGCTGCCTCAATGTTGTAATTGCCTAAGCGGGCAGCAAATTCATTGTCCACCTCAACGCTAGAGGCGCGCGGCGGCCAATGGCATTGGCCTGCCGGAAGATATTCAACTGCGTAGCTTGAAAGATTTGGTTTCGATGGGCGGCGCCTTATCGACCAGCGATGCCTTGCAAGCGCGGTTTGGCAAAAACGATGCCGCCAATGTGTCGCAAAATCTAACCATGGATATGCAAGATGGCGAGGTGCTTTTGCGCTCGAAATTGGGCAATGGCGAGGCCTTAGAAGTCAAAGCCGAAGATGCTTATCAGATGTTCTTGCAAAGCAAAATTTCGCAAGTCGGGGCCGACGCAGCGGCGGGCGAGAGCACTGGCCCGATGGATTTTTTGAAGTCTGACGATTTTTCAATTTCCAAGATTGAACAAATGGGCGCGCTGGTGGAAGCCGAAGAGGGCTTGCCGGATGTGGGTGCGCGCGAAAAAATTCTGAATGAGATTATCATCGACAAGGGCGAGGCCTTGAAGGCGCGCTTTGGCATCAATGAAGAGGCGAGTTTGGATATTTCTGGCTTCGATGAAAAAGCCGACTTCTCATCGATTTATGACAAAGGCTTTGCCATCGACAAGGTCAAAGATGCCAGGGAAGAAGCTTTCGCAGATGGGTTTGCCGATGAGTTTTTGGCAAGCGTAGATGTTCCTAAAGATTACAAAAGCCTGGTTGGCAAAATTGATGTGCCGTTTCTCGATGTCGACGATCGCTCCAAAATTGACTTAGCGGACTTGCTTGCCAAAAACGAGCAACAGCGCAGAGAGCTTACGGAAGAGGTGAACGAGAAAATTATCGAAAATATCACCGAAGAGGCGCTGACGAGATTTGAGCGTTTGGCGCGCCTTTTGTCGTCGCTAAACGCCAATTTTGCGAACGCTCTGCACGCGGTGACGGCGGCTGACTTGACGGCGCTCGAAGGTAAAGATGGCAATTATACGCCAGGCGTGACCACCAATGATATTTTGAGCTTGAGCGCGCAATCCTATGTTCCTTTGTGCAACTGTGACCAAATCTCTACCGGCCTGTGGACCACCGAGGCTTTTACCGATGGCGTGGCCGATAATCTTACCTATCAGCATCAAGGCCATTGGGCCATTGGCCAGCCTTTAAGTGCGGATACCATTCAATCTTTGGTGGGCATGGCGGTGGTGTTTTCTGGCCATGCTTATGGCAGCGTGACGACCGCCAATAGCACAGGCACTGGCTTTGGCTCGGTGGCGGTGAATATGGATTTTGCCAATCCAACCAATGCGGCGGCCAATACGTGGCAGCTGATTAATTTCGCGGCGAATAATTTAGGCGGACCCGTGAACGCCGAAGTGACCCTGGCAACGCCGAATGTGACGGCGCAATCGAGCGAGATTGCCTATAGCGGTAGCAATGCGACGACCACGGTCAGCGGCGCGCTTTATGGCACGACGCGAAATCTGCAAACCGCAGGTACATTTAAGGTGACCAAGGAAAGCTTCACCATTCGCGGCAGCTTTGCGGGCAGTGACGATTCGGATTAAACGGGTTTCGGCAAAGCCACGATAAGCGGGCGATTTGGAAAATAAAAAGGGCGCTCCAAGGAGCGCCCTTTTGGTATCTCGGATGGCTTGAACGCTAAGCGCTATTCGCCTTTCCAAACGGGAGCGCGTTTTTCGGCAAAAGCGGTGGCGCCTT
>Ga0233444_10000286_pt1 | contig 70118 bp, 60 predicted proteins | sample SI_124_October20_6_FD_182792 | JGI IMG/M metagenome (GOLD analysis project Ga0233444, IMG submission 182792) | Seawater microbial communities from Saanich Inlet, British Columbia, Canada - SI_124_October2016_10_MG | ecosystem: Environmental > Aquatic > Marine > Inlet | place: Canada: British... | reverse complement strand
AGATCTGTAGTATTAACTGGAAATGGTAGGGCATTCTGTGCGGGTCAAGATTTGGAAGAGGCAACCAAAGAAGACGGCCCCTCAATAAGTGAAATTATAGATCACACTTACAATCCAATTGTAAAAAGAATTACTGAACTTAATAAACCGGTTATATGTTATGTCAACGGCGTAGCTGCAGGAGCAGGCGCTAATCTTGCTATTTGTTGTGACATTACTTTTGCAGCAAAGTCTGCTAAGTTCGTTCAATCATTTATTAATATCGGACTAGTTCCAGACTCTGGAGGAACTTTCTATTTACCTAGAAATATTGGTAAACAGAAAGCTGCTGGTTTAATGTTTAGTGGTGATAAACTAAGTGCAGAAGAGGCGGAGAAAATTGGTATGATTTATAAGGCAGTAGAAGATGACAATGGATACAAAGTAGCTCTTGATTTCGCAACTAGACTTTCTTTGATGCCCACAAAATCAATAGGGTTAATTAAAGAGTTGCTTTACAAAAGTGATGGGAACGATCTTTCCAGACAACTAGAATTTGAAAAACAACAGCAATCAATTGCTGCAGGTTCAAAAGATTACAAAGAGGGGGTAAATGCTTTTTTAGAAAAAAGAAAACCAGATTACACTGGGGAGTAATTAATTTTCAATTAAATTCATTTCTTCAACTAAATGACCTGCACCAGCATATATGTCTATAACCCAAAGGACGTATCTAATATCTACCATTATATTTCTACAAATATCCTTGTCAAAAAGAATATCGCTCATGGTACTTTCCCATGTTCTATCAAAATTTATTCCAATTAGCCCTCCTTTAGCATCTAAAGCTGGACTCCCAGAATTACCACCAGTTGTATGATTGGATCCTAAAAAGCAAATATTTAGACTTCCATTAGAACCATATCTTCCATACTTCTTTTGTCGATGAAGTTCTAACAACCTTTCGGGCACCTCAAAATCTGATGCACCTGTATTGTATTTTTCAACTATACCGTCAATGGTAGTAAACCAATTATAGCTCATTCCATCCCTTGGCTTAGAACCTTCTACTTTACCATAAGTTAGTCTTATAGTTGAATTAGCATCTGCAAAAAAAGTTTTATTGGAGTCAGATTCCATAATACTTCTAAGGTATTTTTTCATAAGAAGATTATGCTGCTTTTCTAACCCTTTGTAAATAGGTAATATTTCTTGTCTAAAGTGATTATAAATCTCATCAGAGAACTTGGCAAGAGGATCTTTTTCTAAGGCTTTTAACAACCCTTTTTCGTTCATATTCAATAATTTTTCAACTGATTCAAGATTGGAAAACTTAGACTTATCGAAGAGATATTCTACAAATTCATTAACATTAGAATACTTATTAATTTGATTATTTATGTACTGGGATTCTAAACTATTGTCAAGATGTTTTAAATATATTGGCAAAAGCGACTTGAAAATATTTATGTCGACATTACGATCATAGTTTTTAAAATAGTTTTTAGTACTTTTTCTTTTTTTAATAACATTATTTTCGAAATCGTCATTTGCAGATAGTTGACTGAAGCCATTTGAAAAACGAATGACTTCTGGACCATAATACCACATTTCAATAAATAAACTGTAAGCTAATTGATAGGTTATTTTTTTATTTTCTACTTCAAACAATTCATTAAGAATCTGAGGATTATCTTGACTCAAAGACAGCCATTTATCTTCACTTAATTTCTTAATTTTTACAGCCTCTTTTTTTCTTAGACCAAGGTCTTGACCTATCCATTTTTTGTAAGCATTACTTATTCTTGATTGTTTAGATGCATATTTTATGTAATTCAATTCATTTAAATCCATAGCTGCATCTATAAACTTTAAACTATTCTTACGCATTTCGATTCTTGCTGGTAAGATTTTTTCTAGATAATTATTTACCGCATTTGAAGTCAAATACTGCTCTGTTCTACCTGGAAAACCAAAAATCATACTGAAATCATTTTCTTTTATACCACTAATATTTACGTCTAAAGAAACAGGGGCGTTATAAGGTTGGTTGTCATCAGAAATTTCTGACGGTTCATTATCTGAATTAGCATAAATTCGAAAAACTGAAAAATCACAAGTATGTCTTGGCCAAACCCAGTTATCCGTATCCCCTCCAAACTTACCCATAGAACTTGGAGGCGCTCCAACCAATCTTACATCTTTATAAGTTTTAGAAGTGATCATATAGTATTTGTTACCGTAATAAAAGGGTTTAATTACACTTTTATAATTAGGGTTTGATTGTTGATTTTGGAGTTTAATTATATTATCATTTATGATTTTAGTGGAATTATCTTCATTTGTTACACCATTTAAAACTTCTATTGTCACATCTTGAATGCTCACAATAAAAGTAGCTGTTAGACCTGGGTTCCGAAGCTCTTCACTATTAGTCATAGCCCAAAAACCATTTTTTAAATAATTATTTTCTAAAGAACTGTGTTGTTGAATTTGGCTGTACCCGCAGTGGTGGTTGGTTAAAATCAATCCCTTATCACTAACCACTTCAGCAGTACATCCTCCTCCAAAATGGACAATAGCATCTTTAAGACTCGAATGATTGATACTGTAAATGTCTTCAGCTGAAAGCTCTAACCCACTACTCTGCATCTCACCTTCAATGACTTTTAAGAGCGAAGGAATCCACATACCTTCATGAGGGAAACACAAAGAAATTTTAAATACTAAAAAAAATACTAAATAAAAATATTTACAATTCATAACTAATTTTTGTGATACGAATATAATTGGGAAATCTTAATATTAAACTTATTTATTCATTTAATGACCATTAAGCTATATTTGTAATATGAATTTGTTAGAACTAATATTTAACCTCAGCATTGTATATGTAGTATATAACTTTATATGGTGGTTACTAATTAAAATTCCTGTCAGTTTAATTACAGGCTTTAAACCTTATATTCAATTAAATTATGCTGTATCAGCAGTTAGATATTTAATTCTTAGTAGCCTGACTTATTCCAATTGCTACATTCACAGTCAAAAAAACTTAGCCAGTTTAAGCGAAATTTCAATAACCTATTTAATTGGAGGAGTGTTTTTAGCACTATATCTAGCAGGTAAATTAAATAAAAAAACATCAATTTTAAATATGGTCAGCAATTTAGGATCAAAATTAAATATTAATGCATCTCAAAACAAAAAACAAAAATATGAAAGCCACATATTAGGTGTTTCAATTGTTATTTACGCAGCTTGTATTGGTGTTCCTAAATTTGGAAATTTCCTATATCAAAACCCAATCAACATTTGGTTTATCAGCACCATTGAGGGTCTTTATCTCGCTCCAATATTAAAAGGAGTTTTCGGGATTTTGGGTTTTTTCTTTATGGTTTCAAGTTTTCAAAAAGGAGTGGTAACCGTATCTACTTTTATAAATAAAATAACAGGAAAAAAAAAGAAAGCAGCAGATAATCCATTAGAAGAAATGATGAAAAACTTTAATGAGAAAAATAACAATGGAAATAAAAGTTCTGAAAAAGTTGATTTAGAGGAAGATATTTATGTCGATTTTGAAGAAGTAGATGAACAAGAAAATTAATTTTTAGAATGAATATTATTATAAGAACATTTGCTGGATTTGAAGAAATATTAGCAGAAGAAGTTTTTCAAATTTCTGGATTAAAACCCGAGATAGGAAAAAGAGCTGTTTATCTCAAAGGGGGGATCGAAGTAGTATATAAGTTGAATCTTTGGTCACGATTAGCCCTTGATGTTCTCGTTGAATTACATAAATATAAAGCTGCTAATGAAAGTGAGCTGTATAAAGGTGCTTATGAATATAATTGGGAAAAAGAGTTTTCAATTCATGAAACATTTGCTATTAGCAGTGTCGTTCATTCTCCTTTTTTTAACCACTCAAAGTATGTTTCTTTAAAAATTAAAGATGCTATTGTTGATCAATTCAACAAAAATATTGGTAAAAGACCTAGTGTAGACCGAGAATCTCCAGACCATAGATTTTTGGTGAGAATAACTCATGATCAAGTTAATTTATTATGGAACACATCTGGAGACCCACTATTCAAAAGAGGATACAGAACCATTACAGGAGTTGCTCCATTAAATGAGGTACTAGCTGCAGGAATATTAAAGTTTAGTGGATGGGATATGAAGAGGCCAATATTAGACCCTATGTGTGGGTCAGGAACATTTCTTTGCGAAGCTTTGATGATGGCTAAAAACATGCCTCCCACAATAAAAAGAATTGCATTTGGTTTTATGAATCACAAAAACTACGATCATAAATTATGGACAAAACTCAGAAATGAAGCCATCAATAATATTAACGATAACATTCCAGTAATTGAAGGATTTGATATAATGAGTAAAATGGTTTTTGCAACAAAAAATAATTTAAAGAATATATTAGAAGAACATAATTGTAAAATAGAAACTAAAGACTTTTTCAAATTAAAACCTTCTAGAGAAAATCAAATGTTAGTTCTAAACCCACCCTATAATATTAGAATAGCTCAGGAAAAAAATCACGAATTTTACAACGATATTGGCTCACATTTAAAACATGAATGGAGTGGGTCTGACGCGTGGATACTGAGTGGAGATTTAGAAGGTTTAAAACATATAGGATTGAGACCTAGCAGGAAAATAAGGATGTATAATGGCCCCATAGAAACTAAGTTAATCTATATCCCACTCTACAGAGGTAGTAAAAAAAGTAAAAATTCTGAAAAAGTTTAATAAATACTTTTAGTTACATAATTTAAAATAGAATTCTTTAACTTTTCTGACTGAAATTGGTAGAATTTCACCATTGATTAACTGTACAGTATTATCAGTTTTATTAAAAAACGTAACGTAATCAATATTAATAAAAAAAGATTTATGAATCCTGAAAAAAGTAGGTTCATTTAATGAATTAGTGATCCATTTGAGTGTCTTTGAAATAAAAATGTCTGGATTATTTAATCTCACCATTTTAGTACTGTTTCCATTTGCTTGACAAAAAATTATATTATTTGAATGTTCAACCTTAAATCCGTGGTCATATGGGAAGACAATTTTGGAACAGCTAGATGGAATATTATAATGATGGTAATTATTGTTAAATCTCTTGTAAATATTTAAAATATTGGTGTTTGATATTGGTTTAAGTAAGAAATCAAGCGGTCTATATTGAAAAGAATCTAAAACTAGTTCTTTATTTACTCCTAAAAAAACAACTTGAAAGCTAAAAGGAGAATTTAAAAAATTAAAAAGATTAAAACCAGATTCGTTCTTTAAAGAAACATTTATAAAAACTAAGTCTACAGATTTAGTTTTTATATATTTTACTGCATTATCAATATTTTCAAATAAATCAAGAACTCTTAATTTACCACTTAATGCTTCAAATAATTTAGCTTTTAATATATTTGCAGCTGTTAAGTCATATTCTAAAATAATAGCATTAATCATACAATAAATATAATTCTTAGCTGCATTGAATACGATTATTTTAAGATAATTTACGTTAATTTACAATTTGACAGAATTCGTAATAGATTTTAAGAACATACAAAAATAAAAAAGCCCATAACAAGCCCCTTAACTTGCGCTTCACCTTTAAAAACTTCAAAAAAAAATAATGGAATTAGATAAAGAAGAAATTCTAAAAAATATAAAAAGCTTTTTGGGAGCAAAAAATGACCTAGCTATCAAGGAAGCTGAACATCAAATTAAAATTTTTAAAGCAATACTTGACAAAGAAGTTGAAAATTATAAAAATCAAGACGATGGTATCGATGTTAAAACAGATCCAAAAGAAGATCCAAAAAACATTGAATTATTAAATGTAATTAAAGATTACAACGAAAATCAAGAAAAAGAAAAAGCTAAAAAACTAAAAATTGAAAATAAAAACATAGAAATTAAAAAATCTATTCTAAAAGAATTTGAAAATTTAGTCAATAGCAAAGAAAAGTTAAGTGAATTAGCAACAGGTATTAAAGAGATTAGAGAAAAATGGAATAAGAGTGCCACTGTATCTTCAAAAATTGATCACAACTTTCAAAAAGAATTTAGCAAATTAAATGAATCCTTTAATTATAATTTTAACATCTATAAAGAGCTAAAAGAAAATGATTTAAAGAGAAATTTTTCATTAAAAAATCAAATAATACATGAACTTAAGGAACTGAATTCAATAAATGATATTAAAAAAATACAACTAGAATTAAAATTAATTCAAAATAAATGGGAAGAAATTGGCCCTACATTTAAAGAGCATTGGGGGGACTTAAAAAAGAACTATTGGAATGAAATAAATAGTATTCAAAAAACAATAAGGGAATATTACAATAACTTTAAAAATAGTCTAAAAGAGAATTTAGAAGCTAAGAATAAACTAATCTCAAAAGCTAAAGAATTATTAAGTGAGGATAACTCCGACTTCAAAAAAACAGAAGCAATATCTAAGCAATTCAAAAAACTACAAGAAGATTGGAAGAAAATTGGCCCAGTACCTAAAAATGTGAATGAAAAAATATGGACAGAATTCAGATCCATAGCTGATGATTTTTTCTCTAAAAGAAAGCAAACATTTGATCTTGAAAAAAATAAATTAAAAGGAAATTATGATCAAAAACATTTATTGATTGAAAAAGCCAAGAATTATGTTGACAACATTGATAAAGATAGTAATCCTGAACTTATAAAAGAACTTCAAAATCAATGGAAAAAAATTGGTCACGCTGGAAGATTTGCAGAACAAAAATTATGGAAGAAATTCAGAACTCACTGCGACGAATTTTTTGAATTAAAAAACAAAAATAGAAAAGAAATATTATCAAAGGAAAAAGATAATTTAAAAACTAAAATTTTACTTACAGAAAAATTTAAAAAAAGTACAAATACTGGATTCTCTGATATTAAAAAATTTGTAGAAGAGTTTCAAAAAATCGGACAAACACCTAGGAAAAGTGCTGGTAAAATTTTAAAAGATTTTGAAGAAACAGTGTATAGTTTTACCAAAAAAAATAAATTAAAAAAAGAAGAGGTCTTTCAAATTGAAAAAGCTTTGAAGTCTTCCTTTTTGTCTAACTCTTCTGATCCTGATAAAGCATTTATAGATGAGAAAAACAGATTGAATAGATTAATTAATAGCACTATTAAGGAAACCACACAATTAGAAAACAATCTTAGTTTCTTCTCCAATACTAAGGGGAAAATGTTTGAAGATTTCGAACAAAAAATAACAAACAATAAAGAAAAAATCATATCTCTAAAAGGAGAATTAAAAAATTTATCTGAGGCTTATCACAAAAAATAATTTTATCTTTCAAAATCATACATTACATTGAAAGAAGATATATTATTTACTAACGACACCATAGTTTTTGGATTGCTAATGTTAGCACTTGGATTTGTGTTTTATACAGAATCTAAAAAAAATGGTTTTTGGTTCAAATTTTACAAAATAGTTCCAGGTCTTTTTATGGCATATCTCATTCCAGCGATTTTAACATCATTAGGGATAATTGCCCCAGAATGGGAAATAATCAACAATTCTGGCCAAACAATAACAGAACATTCTAACTTATATTTTGTTGCAAGTAGGTTTCTACTTCCAGCAGCATTAATATTAATGACCTTAAGTATCGACCTTAAAGCTGTTTTTGCTCTTGGATGGAAAGCATTGGCAATGTTTTTTACTGGAACCATTGGAATAATTATTGGTGGACCTATTGCTATTTTAATAATCTCCTATATTTCTCCAGAAACACTCGGTGGAGTTGGGTCAGATGCTGTATGGAGAGGTTTGTCAACACTTGCTGGGAGCTGGATAGGAGGAGGAGCAAACCAAACAGCAATGCTTGAAATTTATGGATATAATCAAAAACTATATGGGGGAATGGTATTTGTTGATATAGTTGTAGCCAATATATGGATGTCTGTGATATTAATTGGTATTGGCAAGTCTGATAAAATAAACCATTGGCTTGGTGCTGACAGTACATCAATTAATTCGCTTAAAGAAAAAGTTTCCAATTTTTCAAAGAAAGTTAAAAGAAATCCAACGCTTACTGATGTTATGATTATAATGGCCATTGCTTTTGGAACCGTAAGTTTTGCACACCTGTGCTCAGAATACTTATCGATATTTTTTGAAAAGTTCGTTTCTAAAATTGAATCTCAAAATATTAGAAATATTTTCACTTTTTTAGAGTCTAAATTTTTCTGGCTTATTAGCATTTCTACAATAATTGCTATACTACTCTCTTTCACTAAAGCCAAAAATTACGAAGGTGCAGGAGCTAGTAAATTTGGAAGTGTTTTTATTTACGTACTAGTGGCTACTATTGGAATGAAAATGGATTTAACTATGATATTTGACAATATAGGACTTATATCCATAGGGGTGGTATGGATGTCTATTCATGCTATTTTACTAATTGTGGTAGCAAAGCTCATAAAAGCACCTTATTTTTTCTTAGCGGTGGGTAGTCAAGCAAATGTTGGTGGAGCTGCATCTGCACCGATTGTAGCTGCTGCTTTTCATCCTTCACTGGCTACTGTTGGTGTACTGCTAGCAGTTCTTGGTTATGCAGTAGGGACTATTGGAGCAATTATATGTACCATACTAATGGAAATTTCTTCTTAAAAACGTGTATAAATTCATCTTTAAAATACTGGGTTGGAAAATTAACGAAGACGTTCCTAAAGAATACACGAGATGTGTTTTAGTAGGGGCTCCACATACAAGTAATTGGGATTTTTTTTATGCAATATTTTTATTTAAAATCCTGAAAATACCTTATAAATTCACGATTAAATCAGAGTGGTTTAAGTTCCCTTTTAATTTAATAATTAAACCACTTGGTGGAATTCCTATAAATACAAAAAGTAAAACAAAAGGCGGTAATGTTAATATCATGGCTGATTTGTTTAAAGATAATAAAGAGTTTGCGATGGGAATAACACCAGAGGCTACTCGGTCATTAAGAACAAAATGGAAAAGTGGATTTTATCATTTAGCAAAGGATAATAATCTACCAATTTGTTTAGGATATCTAGATTACAAAACTAGAACTGGTGGAATTGCAGGTCCAATATTTCCTTCTGAAAACAAAGACGCAGACATGAAAAAAATTATGGCCTTCTATAAAAACGTGTCTCCAAAAAATCCGGAAAATTTTTCCTTAGATCACAGATACATCTAAATTTTTTCTTTTTTACTGTAAAATAAATGCATGCAAATTACATGAGGAAAACTTATGGCTGATAAAAAGACAAATGAATAAACAATACTGGATTTTAAGTCTAATTTCAGAGTTACAGAAAAAATAATAAATAAAACTATTGCTCCAATATTAAATGGAAGAGCATTTTTAAACATTTTAATATTAGAATAATTAAGTCTTTTTTTAAGATCTAACCATCCTATTCTGCTGTGCTGAAATATAAAATATAACCCAAAAGTCAAAATTAGACTTTGAGAGCGAGCTAAAAAGAAAAATAATATTATTAAAATCCATTCAAGTTTTTTGTAGAAAACTGCTAGTAATACTGCTGAAAATAAAATTCCACTTTGAAAATAAAAACTAATTGAAGGAGAAAACTCAATCATATCAATTGACAACAGAAATAGAATCTCAGAAAATTCCTTAAAGTGAGATAAAAATAAATAGACGAAAAGTAAAATTCCCCAAAGAAACCCGAGGTAATAATTTTTAATTCCCCAGTAATTAAGCTCTGTTTGACCAAAGTGCCAGGCAGAATAAAGTATAAATAAAAGAAGTGCCAAAGAAGGGCTCCAATACCAAATGAAAAATATTGGAAGCATCATAAGTAAATAAATTATCACGAATTTAAGTGAGATTTTTTGTTTTTTAACTAGTGACTCTGTTAAATGATCTAATGCTCCATGTGGGATTCCTACAGTGAGCAATCCAAAAATTAATATTACCATATTAATAGATGAAAGGGTGAGAAAATCTGGATTAGGATTAGAGAAATCAAATAAAGAATAAACAATTATTAATATGGGAAAAAAAAGTCTTTTTAGATTCCAAAAAACCCAATAGAAAGCTGATTTAATAAAAATCCCAACATGTAATTTAGAGAACATCATAAGCTCTTCAAAAAAACTTGTTTTTTCATCTAAAAATTTAAGGACAAATGAAGCAGATTTCACCTTGAAAAGTCTTTCAAAAATAGACTGACCTTTAGATGGCCAAAGAGTAAGAATGATTAGTAAAAGTTGATCATAAAAATGAAATCTACTTTTTATTTTCACACTAGCAGAATTTAGTGCTCCATTTTTACAAATTTCTTGAGAGTGGATAAACATATTTTTAAATGCATAGCCTGTACTTGGTTTTACATTCCCAGCTTTCGTTCCTATATGAACCCATTTTTCATCAGACACTTGATTAGGCAACTCAGAACTCATTGGAATTACCCCCTTTTCTTTATCAATAATTTTATAAGTTCCAAAATGTTTATTTATAAAAATATGTAGTTCTTTTTCTGCAGCTACCTCATTTAATAAGTTTTTACCAAACCTAGTTAATTCTATTAGTGCTGTTTGTTTACTGTAGGGTAAAATATATACAAACTGTGTAGCGTCTCTTTGAGAGACTCTAAAATCCATCATTCGATATACATCTGGATCTAATTCACTTTCCAACAATTCTACTTTAAAGCCAAAAAAAGATTGAGAGATATTAAACTTACCGTCCACAAGTTTTTTTAGATCAAGTGGTCTGCTATCGAAAACCCAGTCGGTAGAATATTGCGAACCTTCGCTAACAACCTGAATTTTTTCCCCAGATTCAATACCAACAACATACTCTTCAAGATGTTGAATATGATATTTATTAATGATTTCTCGAGACCAATTATATAAATCTTTACTATTTACATGAAAATATTGTACCGGGTTTATAGGAGCACTTTTATTATTATTAATTTGAATACTACTCCACTTTTTAGAAATTATTTTCTCAAAAGTTTGGTAAACTTGTTCCTCTTTTTCCGCCCAAAAACAAAAAGTTTTATCATTTTCCAACTTTTTACTAGGCTCAATAATTAAAATATTTTTATCCTTTAACAAGGACTTTTTCTCCATTTCAATCATTAAAATACAGGTACTAGCCCCCCATCCAGTAAAGATTATATCGTAATGATTAGTGATTTTTGTCAAGTTATTTTGATGTAATTATACAATATACAATAAGTTTTTAAAATTATTTAAATAGTAAAACTCATCTGTAATTTGTAATTTTTTTTAAGAAAATAATTTTATATTCGGGCAAATTATGAAATACCCTTTAAAAAACTTCCTTTTTATTAGTCTCAGTATTCTCTTTTTTAATGATTTTAAGTCACAATCAAAGGTTCATTACATTAATAACCTTACAATAAGAGGAACTGTCTATGAGAAGGAAACTGGTGAGCCTTCTTTTGGAACCAATGTGAAAATTAAAGGAACAGGAACAGGTTCATCTACAGATTTAAATGGTTTTTTTCAAATAAACAGATTAAGTCCTGGAAAAATAGTTTTAGAAATTTCTAACATTGAGTTCAAAACTATAGTTGAAGAAATCGAGTTAAAATCCAATAAAAAAATCCTAACAAAAAACTTTTTCATGGAACCCAATGACGAGGTTCTTGACGAGTTTGAGTACAGCGCAGAAGCTGAGGAAAGAAAAACAGAAGTTAAAATGTCTGTTATAACAGCTACTCCAAAAGATATGGCTAGAGTTGTTGCTATTGGAGGAGAACCAGATTTTGCTCAATACTTACAAACCACCCCCGGTGTAGTAACTACTGGAGATCAAGGTGGTCAAATGTACATTCGAGGTGGATCTCCAATCCAAAATAAAGTTTTATTGGATGGTATGACTATTTATAACCCCTTTCATTCCATAGGTTTTTTCTCTGTTTTTGATACTGATATTATGCGAAGCGCTGACATTTACACTGGAGGGTTTTCCGCTATGTACGGTGGACGAATATCATCTATTATGGATATTACTACAATTGATGGAAACAAAAAAAGACATTCAGGAAAAATATCTGTAAACCCATTTGGCTCCAAACTTAAACTAGAAGGCCCTATAAAAAAATTGAATGAAGCTAACGACAATTCGACTGCATCTTATATATTTTCTGGTAAAACATCTTACTTGGAACAAAGTTCTAAAACATTTTATAACTACATAGATTCTAACGGGTTACCATTTAATTTCACAGATCTATACGGTAAAATTTCTATTAATGGTATCACAGGAAGTAAGGCGAATTTTTTCGGATTTAGTTACAATGACAGAGTGAGATATAAATCTGTTTCAGATCTAAATTGGAATTCGTGGGGAGTGGGTTCTAATTTTGTTGTTGTACCTGCAAGTTCTCCTGTTTTAATAATGGGGAAATTCAACATTAGTGATTACAAAATATCTCTTTCTGAATTAGATCCGACTAATACTGATGACACACTTGACCCTAGAGAAAGCAGAATAAATGGATTTAATCTTGGTTTTGATTTTAAATATTTTTTGGGTGAAAATGAAATCAAATACGGAATAGAAGTAAACGGATTTACTACTGACTTTAATTTCTTTAATAGTGTTGGAAGGAAAATAGAACAAAAAAATAATACAACTGAGCTAGCAGGATACATTGACGGTAAAATTATAAAGGGTCTTTTAGTAATAAACCCCAGTTTTAGAGCCCAATATTATGCCTCTCTAAGGAATTTTTCTCCCGAACCAAGAATAGGTTTAAAATATAATGTTTCTGAAAAATTTAGAATCAAAGCTGCTTCAGGATTGTATTCTCAGAATCTAATTTCAGCTAACTCTGACAGAGATGTTGTGAATTTATTTTATGGTTTTCTTTCTGGTCCAGATAACTTACAAGATTCCATAAAGTTGGATAATGGAAATACTGTAGCCAGAAAACATGCTTTACAAAAAGCAACTCATGCTATTTTTGGCTTTGAATTGGATTTGGCAAAGCATTTAACCTTAAACGTAGAAGGATATTATAAGTGGTTCAATCAACTAAGTAATATTAATAGAAATAAGCTATACGATGAAAATACAGATGATGTTGCTGATGAACTGAAAAAAGATTACATCATTGAAACCGGCGACGCCTACGGGACAGATTTTCTTTTAAAATATAATAATGATAAGACTTATTTATGGATGGTCTATTCAATTGGAAAAGTCACAAGATGGGATGGTATTCGAACTTACTCTCCTCTTTTTGATAGAAGACATAATATTAATTTAGTTGGAACTCAGAGTTTTGGTGAAGGTTGGGAAGTTAATGCAAGATGGAACTTTGGTAGTGGACTACCATTCACACAAACCCAAGGATATTATCACAACATAGATTATTCACAAGGAATTAACACAGATATTACTACTGCTAATAATGATCAATTAGATATTATTTATGCTGATTTAAATGAAGGTAGGCTATCATCTTACCACAGATTAGACTTAGCAATTAAAAAGCACATTGAAATTAAAGAATATTCAACTTTAGATATTACAGTTAGTGTAACTAATGTTTATTCAAGAAAAAATATATTTTACGTTGATAGAGTTACTACTGAGAAAGTATATCAATTACCATTCCTACCAAGTCTTGGTATTAGTTGGAAATTTTAATTTCACTTTTTAACCTATCCATAAAATTAAATAGTACCTTTAATACCCGTATAAATCATTGATACGGAATGTCAAAATCTACTAAATATATTTTTGTTACTGGCGGAGTAACTTCATCTCTGGGAAAAGGAATAGTTTCTGCTTCCCTAGCGAAACTTTTACAAGCAAGAGGATTCAACGTTACTATTCAAAAATTGGATCCATATATAAATGTTGATCCTGGAACTTTAAATCCTTATGAACATGGTGAATGTTATGTAACTGAAGATGGTGCTGAAACTGACTTGGACTTAGGACATTATGAAAGATTTTTAAATATCTCTACAACACAAAATAACAATGTCACTACTGGGAAAATTTACCAATCAGTTATTAATAAAGAGAGAAGAGGCGATTACTTAGGGAAAACTGTTCAGGTAGTACCTCATATAACTAATGAAATAAAGGAACACATATTAAAACTTGGTAAAGGTGATAATTACGATGTTGTAATTACAGAAATTGGAGGAACTGTTGGAGACATAGAATCATTACCATTTATTGAGTCTATTAGACAATTGAAATGGAATTTAGGAAAAGATGTACTCTTTATACATCTAACACTAATACCCTATTTATCTACTTCTGGAGAATTGAAGACCAAACCAACACAACACTCTGTAAAGACTCTGTTGGAATATGGTATTCAACCAGATATTTTAGTTTGTAGAACAGAACATCATCTTGATGAAGATCTTAGAAAAAAAATCGCATTATTTTGTAATGTTGAAAAGGAATGTGTCATAGAGTCTATTGATGCAAAATCAATATATGAAGTGCCTTTATTAATGTTTAAGGAAAAATTAGATGCTGTAGTTTGTCAAAAATTAGCATTAGATTTTTCCAAAAAACCAGATTTATTAAAATGGAATAATTTTTTAGAAAACCTGCATGAGCCTACTCATACTATAAACATTGCTTTAGTCGGGAAATATGTAGAATTAAAAGATTCTTATATTTCAATTGCAGAATCGTTAATCCATGCAGGTTCAAAAAATAAAACAAAAGTGAATTTACATTGGATTCATTCCTCTAAAATAACTAATGAAAATTGTGCATCTTACCTTAAAGACGTAAGTGGAATAATCGTAGCCCCCGGATTTGGATCTAGAGCAATCGAAGGGAAAATTAAAGCTGTTGAATATGCAAGGGTAAATAAAATTCCATTTCTCGGAATCTGTTTAGGTATGCAATGTGCAGTTATTGAATATGCAAGAAATGTATTAAAAATGAAAAATGCTCACACCGTTGAAATTGATTCTGACACTAAATTTCCTGTCATTAGTATGATGGAGGAACAAAAAAAGTTAGAAAAAATGGGAGGCACCATGAGGTTAGGGTCTTATAAGTGTGAAATTGAAAACAATACATTATTACATAGAATTTATTCAAACAACATCATTGACGAAAGACACAGACATAGATTTGAATTTAACAATAAATATTTAGAAGATTTTCAAAATTCTGGTGTAGTATTTTCTGGAAAAAATAAGAAAAATCAATTGATGGAAACTATTGAAATTCCATCTCATCCATGGTTTTTAGGTGTTCAATTCCATCCTGAATATAAAAGTACAGTTGAAAATCCACATCCTATATTTTCCAGCTTTATACAAGCAGGATTGAATTTTGCGACCAAATAAAGTTTTCTAATTAAATGCAACCCATTGAAATAGTCAAAAAAATGATGTCCAAAGACTCATTTAGTAGATGGTTAGGGATTGAAATTATTTCTGTAGAATACGGGTTTTGTGAACTAAGAACTGTCATTAAAAAAGAAATGACTAATGGGTTTACCCTAAGTCATGGAGGTATCATTTTCAGTGTAGCAGACAGTTGCTTAGCATTTGCAGCAAACTCATTTGGTAAAATTGCATTGACTAAAAATGCACGAATTAAATTTTTAAAAACAGTTAAAATAAACGATATTATCACAGCAACATGCCTTCACAAATCCATAAATCAGCCAAAGTTTGAAGTAGTAATTCGCAATCAGAATAATGATGAAATTGCCCATTTTGAAGCAGAAGTACATTTTAGTAGTGAATTATGGGGATAAACTAATTGTATAATTTTAATTTAACTTTGTAAAAAATCTCAATGAAACCAGTTTATATTTTTGATGCCATTAGAACACCAATAGGGAATTTTGGCGGAACATTACGAAGTGTAAGAGCAGATGACCTTGCTGCAATACCTATAACTGAATTAATGAAAAGAAATCCCAAAACAGATTGGGAGCAAGTAGAAGATGTGATTTTAGGTTGTGCAAATCAAGCAGGTGAAGACAATAGAAACATTGCTAGAATGTCCTTATTACTGGCCGGCCTCCCTCCTACTATTGGCGGAGAAACCATAAACCGACTTTGTTCGTCTGGATTAGCAGCCACTATTAATGCTTTTAGAGCTGCTACTATCGGAGACGGAGAATTATTTATCACTGGAGGAATTGAACACATGACTAGAGGTCCTTGGGTAATTTCTAAAGTTTCAAAACCTTTCGGAAGAGATGCTCAAATGCACGATTCTAGTTTTGGCTGGAGGTTTATAAATCCAAAAATGGATCAAATTTACGGTACCGAAGGTATGGGGCAAACTGCAGAAAACCTCGTTGAACTCTATGGAATATCGAGAGAAGATCAAGATTTATTTGCATTTAATTCTCAAATGAAAGCAGTAAAAGCACAGCAAAATGGCAGATTAGGCAAAGAAATTTGCTCTGTAAGTATTCCTCAAAGGAAAAAAGAGAATATTATATTTAGTTCCGATGAATTTATAAAACCGAACACCAGTATTGAAAAACTAAACTCGTTGAATCCTGCGTTTAAGAAAATTAACGGCTCGGTAACTGCTGGTAATTCTTCTGGTCTAAACGATGGAGCTTCTGCTATATTATTAGGGACTGAAAATGCGGCAAATAAAAATCATTTAACTCCAATTGCAAGAATAATTGGATCAGCCGTTGCTGGGGTGGAACCAAGAATTATGGGCATTGGTCCAGTTGAAGCTACAAAAAAAGTACTTAAAAGAACAGGATTGTCATTAGATCAGATGGATATTATAGAACTTAATGAAGCTTTTTCAGCACAAAGTTTAGCCTGTATTAGAGCATTAAATTTAGATGATCATGATTCTAGAATAAATCCAAATGGTGGAGCAATAGCAATTGGACATCCATTAGGAATGACTGGAGCCAGACTGATTCAAACAGCTGCAATAGAATTGCAAGAAACAAATAAAAAATATGCCTTGATAACCATGTGCATTGGTGTTGGCCAAGGGTACGCTACAATTATAGAAAGGCCATAAAAAATGATATATCAATTTAAAAAATTTGTTCCAACTATTGATACTTCATCATTTATTCACCCTCAAGCTAATGTTACAGGAAATGTAGAAATTGGAAAAAATGTTTACGTGGGTCCTGGGGCAGTTTTAAGAGGCGACTGGGGAAAAATAATAATTGAAGACGGTAGTAATATTCAAGAAAATTGTATAATTCATATGTTTCCTGGAACAACTGTTCATATTTCAAAAGGCGCTCATTTAGGTCACGGATGCACTATCCATGGTGCGACTATTGGCGAAAATACAATGATCGGTATTAATGCTGTAATTCTAGACGATGCAGAAATTGGAAACGAATGTATTGTAGGAGCGTTAACATTGATTAAAAGTGAAATGAAAGTTCCAAATAGAAAAATTGTTGTAGGAAATCCAGGTAAGATTATTAAAGATGTATCGGATGAAATGTTGAGTTGGAAAACTAATGGAACAAAATTGTATCAACAACTACCAGAAGATTGCTTTAATAGTTTAAAAGAATGTACTGCAAATTCTAATAAAATAAATCAAAATGAACAATCTGTAGATTATAAGACTTGGAAAAAAACAAAAAAATAAATATTATAAAAAATTATTTTCCTTCATCCATTCATCATTATACATTTTACCTACGTATCTACTTCCAGAATCGTGAAGTAATACCACCACCACATCTTCTTTATTAAAGTGTTTTTTTAATTGAATAAGCCCCTTAACAGCTGCACCGCACGAATTTCCAGCGAATATACCTTCTTCACGAGCCATCTTTCTAGTGTAAACTGCTGCATCTTTATCAGTTACCTTTTCAAAACCATCAATTATTTCAAAGTTTACGTTTTCTGGTAATATATCCTCTCCAATCCCTTCAGTTATGTAAGAATATATCTCGCTTTCATCGAAAATACCAGTTTCATGATATTTTTTAAAAACGGAACCATAAGTATCAATTCCCCAAATTTTAATATCTGGATTTTTTTCTTTTAAAAATTTACCTACACCTGAAATTGTTCCACCAGTCCCCACACCAACTACAAAATGAGTTATTTTACCATTGGTTTGATCCCATATTTCTGGACCTGTTTGTTCGTAATGAGCAACAGAATTTGATGGATTATCGTATTGATTTACATACCAAGAGTTCGGAGTTTCTTCAGCAATTCTTTTTGAAGTTGAGTAATAAGAACGTGGATCTTTAGGAGCAACATCTGTAGGACATACAATAACCTCTGCTCCTACTGCTCTTAGAATATCAAACTTTTCTTTTGATTGTTTATCTGTAGAAACACATATTAGTTTATATCCTTTTACAATTGCAGCTAAAGCAAGGCCCATACCTGTATTTCCTGAGGTTCCTTCAACAATAGTCCCTCCTTTTTTAAGTCTACCATCACTCTCTGCATCTTCAACCATTTTTACAGCCATTCTGTCCTTTACAGAACTTCCTGGATTAAAAAACTCCACTTTTGCCAATACAGTTGCATCAACATCTTCAACAATTTTATTTAACCTAACTAAAGGGGTATTTCCAATAGTTTCAAGAATATTATTAGCAATTTTCATTGATTTTTTTGATAAAAGTAGAAATTAAAAGAGTGTAAAGATAAATACTCGAAAATATATTTTATTGTCCTAATAAATTTAGAGCTTCTTTAGACGTAATTATATTATTTTGGAATTCACCAACTATAAAACAATCTTCTAAACCATTGTCAGCAAGTTTAGATCTAAACTTTAAAATATTTTTGTATTCTTTGAAATCGCCCATATAATATTTGGTGTAACCCTGACTTGTAACAGCCATAACTGAACCCAACCTTTTAAAATTAGCCAATATATCTTCTGGCACTTTTTCTTTAAATGCACCAACTTGGATTCTAAATTTTACCATCTCAGGATCGATAGGGTTTTCAGAAACTTCTGAGCTAATTTCTAAATTTTCTTTATAATTTTCACTGACTTCAAAACCTGCTTCTTTAAGTGTAATTCTTTTACCATTTTGAAAAGCTACCAAGAAGGCGTCATTATAACCAGAAAGTGACAAATCTACTTTGTGAGTAGCAGCTTTATCTTTATCTGTGTAAGAACCAGAAAAGAATCTGTAAAGCCCATCGTCACCTTTAATACCCACTACATTGGAAATTCCTCTAAAAACAGATTTTTTAATTTTTCTATTAAACGCTCCAATCTGTACTCTAAATGTAGGAACATTGTCATCTGGAATTATTACAGGTACCATATTCTCGTTAGAAGTTGTATTTTCAGATCTAGAAGGTTCTTTAGGAGAATTTACAATTTGTTCTATTCTTTCTTCTTCTAGAGTAGTGATTTCTTGATTCTCAGCAATCTCAACAACTCCCTGTACATCGACATTATTATTTTCTAATTCTTTAATTTTCTCTGATAATTCTTGCTCGTCATAACCTCCAAGTACGTACATTATAGAATCTCCAGATTCTTTAACTTGAAAATCCCTATCAGCCAATTTTTCCCATAAATCTTCTGCAGTAACTCCCTGTACATCGGATCCAATAACAATAAATAAACCTTTTTTAGGTTTTTTCTTTTCCACTTTAGACTTGTTGACTCTTGTTATATTAGGCATCATATATCCTTTGTGAGAGGTGCTAAAAATAGTATCGTATTCTGAGAATTCACCTGTGGAATCTTTATATATTTTATAAGCCAAAAAGAAATCGTCATCAGTCATGGTTATCCCTTTTTCATTAGTTATAACTCCCTCATAAGTCAATAATTCATCATCAAAGGAGTTGGGCACTCCATCCAAATCATCATCTACTGGACAACCAAACTGATCTACTTGAGTATTTGGAGGTGTTTTAGCGCATAAATCTATATGATCTACTATACTATCACCGTCAGAATCTATGGTGTCTTGTAATAATAAATTCATAGATATTTCATCCATAAATGGATCAGCAGGAGGATCCTTAGGCTCTGAATTAAAATCATATGCAATAGCAATATGTGTGTAAAGTAAATTATCTTTCCCAGTACCAAATGGGAATTTTTTAGAATTGTTAATTCCGTCCATGTAATCCGTTGAGGTGAAGTGCATAGCTGTACCTACTCTAAATTTAATTTTATTTCCAATGTGAAGATGAGCACCAATTTCAACAGGAATTCCCAATGCGTACTTATTCAAAGGTTGATCATTAGATAAAACAGTTACATCACTATCAAAATCTATATTATCAATTCTGTTAGTATCTAATTCGGAGTTATATTCTATTGATTCGATTCCTACATGAATGTAAGGTTCTACAATATGTCCCTTTTTAAGAAACTGATTAAAGTTGTAATTGAATGTAATACCACCAGACTTAATAGTTGATTTAAACCCAAGACCATTATTACCAGCAGGTAACAAGCTACTTGGAGTAGATTGATTAACGCCAGTGCTTCCAAACATGGCATAAAATGCGACATCTAAAAAATCATTTATAGGATTTATTAATCTTACCGTATAAGAAAATCCACCTTGAAATGGAGACCTTTTAATATTTTTTTTCCCAGGCAAAGTGTCACCAACATCGCCAAAAAAAGATAAGGTTCCAACACCAAAAGAAATCATTGGCTTGTAAAGACTCTCTTCATATTCATCAGTTTCTGAGTTATTATTTTTGTCTGATAAAGCTTCCCAATAACTTTTCTGTTTTAATTCTAAGTCTCTAGGATTGATAAGACTTTTACTTTTACCAGTTGAAATTATAGTATCTTCTATATTAAGAATTACGGCTGATGAATCCGTAGATTGTGAGTAAAACAAGTTATTTACCAACAAAAAAACCAATAAAAATATTAAATGTCTTCTTCTCATAAAGTAAGCCTATACGGAACTCACTAACTATAGGTTACTCAAATATACATGAAATTATATAGTTTTTTATTTTTAAGAGGAAATTCAGTTTAAATAAACAAATTCTTATTTTTGTTTTAAATCAAAATTTATGATGGCTGAAGAAGAGTACGTTAATATTTCAAAAAAAGATAATGGTATTGCAACCATTGAATTTTATCACCCTCAAAGTAATTCATTACCAGGATTAATTCTAAAAAAAATTGCAGATTCAATTAATGAAATAAGTGAGGATAATACAATTAAGGTAGTAATATTAAAATCCTCAGGTGATCGAGTTTTTTGTGCAGGTGCTAGTTTTAAAGAACTTTCTTCAATAAAGAATATTGAGGAGGGAAAAGTATTTTTTTCTGGATTTGCAAACGTAATAAATGCTTGTAGAAAGTGTTCTAAACTAATAATCGGTAGAGTTCAAGGTAAAGCTGTTGGAGGAGGTGTAGGATTGGCAAGTGCAGTGGATTATTGTTTTGCTACTAAGTTTTCAGCAATTAAATTAAGTGAGTTAGCACTTGGAATTGGACCTTTTGTTGTGGGGCCTGCTGTTGAAAGGAAAATTGGATTATCAGCCATGAGTACTCTTGCAATAAATGCAAAAAAATGGTATAGCCCAGAATGGGCATATGAAAAAGGCTTATTTGCAGAAATTTTTGAAAGTACTAACGAAATGGATTCAGCAATTGAAAAATTTGCATTAGAGCTTTCCATTTCAAGTATGGAAGCAATATCTCAGCTTAAAAAAACATTTTGGGAAGGGACTGAACATTGGGAAAAACTACTGATAGATAGAGCCGAGATTTCTGGTTCGTTAATTCTCTCCGATTTTTCTAAAAAGATGATCCAAGATCTACAAAATAAATAATCAATTGGAAACATATTTCGGCACTATTAAGGAATTACTAGAACAACTAAAAAGTTATTTAGGTAGTAATAAAACAATTTTAGTTTTAGATGAAAATACAGATTGCTATTTAAAAGATTTTCAGGACGCATTTGGTGGTGATTTTACTTTTTTAAAATTAAAATCTGGTGAAGAAAATAAGAATTTAAATAGTATTTCAAAGATTTGGGATTTTCTGAATACCAACAATATTAATCGAAACGATACTTTATTAGTTCTTGGTGGGGGAATGGTGGGTGATATTGCTTCTTTTGCAGCTGCTACTTACAAAAGAGGAATTGATTTTATTTTATTTCCTACAACTTTATTATCGATGGTAGATTCTTCAATTGGAGGAAAAACTGGATTTAATTTTAATCATCTTAAAAATAACATAGGGACATTCAACACCCCAAAAGCAGTATTTTACAGTTGTGAATTTTTAAAAACATTACCAGAGAATGAAATTTACTCTGGATTGGCAGAGGTTTACAAGCACAGTATTATTGAGGATAAAGAAACTTGGAATTATTTGAAAAATACAGCATCTGGATTTAATTATGAATACCTAACTAAGTCTTCCTTCTTATTAAAATCAAAAATTGTAGCTGAAGACCCACTAGAAAAAAGTTCCAGAAAAAAATTAAATTTTGGACATACTGTTGGACATGCTATAGAAAGCTATTTGTTAACTAACAAAACACCAGTTCTTCATGGAATAGCAGTAGCTAAAGGAATTATTATTGAATCATATATTGCCTACAAACAAAAACTTCTAAGTGAAAAAGATTTTAAGACTATCGAGACAGAAATAAATATAAAATTTAAAAAATTCTTTAACTTTAAAATAAAGTTAATTGATGTTCTTAATTTAATGAAATTCGACAAAAAAAACACCTCAAACACCATCAATTTTTCACTACCTACAACAATAGGAAATGTGATTATTAATCAAGAAATAAGTCAAGAAAAAGTAGCTGATTATTTAAAGGAATATTTCATTAATGATTAGAATTTTTTCAAAACAAAAAAAAATATTTGGAGAAATAAAATTAGAAGCATCCAAAAGTATTAGTAACAGATTATTGATAATTAAGAACTTAACCAACCTAGATTTTAAAATTCATAATTTAAGTAATGCAAATGACACACAGGTACTTTTAAAGGTACTGTCTAATTTTGAAAACAAAGTGACCATAAATTGTGAGGACGCTGGAACTGCACTTCGTTTCATAATTCCATTTTTGGCTTCTAAAAAAGGTAAATGGGAAATCTTTGGTACTAAAAGAATGCATCAAAGACCTGTTGGTCCATTAGTCGAAAGTCTAAAACAATTAGATTGCCATATATCTTACATAGATAAAGAAGGATTTCCTCCGGTTTATATTTCTAGTGAAGGATTAGTTGGTGGAAGCTTATCGATTAAAGGAGATGTAAGTAGTCAATATATTTCAGGATTATTACTTGTAGCTCCTACTTTAAAAAAAGGATTAAATATTACTATTAACTCTATTCTGAATTCAGCTCCTTATGTAAAGATGACATTAGAGCTTATGAAAAGCTTTGGTGTTGATTATAATTGGGATAATAATCGAATTGAAGTTAAAGAACAAGAATATGTAAGAAAAACTAGTACAGTCGAAAACGACTGGTCTGCTGCATCGTTTTGGTACAGTTTTATAGCTTTATCTAAAGAAGGTAGTATAAGAATTCCTCATCTATATGAAAATTCTATTCAGGGTGACGCAATATTAAGTGACATTTATACTTCTTTTGGAGTCAACACTGAATTTGATGAAAATGGTATTCTCTTAACAAAAAGTATAAAAGTTGCCAAAGAGGTTAATTTAAACCTTAGTAACAACCCAGATCTTGCACTTCCAATTGTAGTTACATGTGCCGGTTTAGGTATTAAAAGTCAATTGAATGGGTTAGAAAGTCTTAAAATAAAAGAATCTGACAGATTAGTTTCGATTAAAAAAGAACTGAATAAATTTAATATCAGTGTAGAAATAGATGACTCGTCAATAAAAATTAAAGAAAATCAAAATATAGTTCAACCTGAGACTATTATAAAATGTCACAACGACCATAGAATAGCCATGAGTATTGCTCCACTTTCTATGAAAGTTGACTCTATTGAGTTCGATAATAAAGATGTAGTGAATAAATCTTATCCAAAATTTTGGGAAGATTTTAACAGTGTTATTAATTAAATAAATTGAGTTTTAAAGTTTATTTTCTAAATATTTTTTTTAAAAATTGATTTTGGCTTAATTACTTACTAATTAATTTATGAATAGCAATTCCACAGGCAACCGAAACATTTAAAGAAGCAATAGTTCCAGACATTGGAATTTTAAAATTAACATCTGTCATCTTTAATAACTTTTGATCTACACCATCCTCCTCACTGCCCATAATTAAAGCTTTTGGACCGGCACTTTCAACCTTATTTATTAAAATATCAGATTTTTCTGTACAAGCAAATATATTAAGGCCACATCCTTTGAGAAAATCTACAGCAGAACTTAGACTTGTAACTTTACAAACAGGAATTTTAAACAATGCACCAGCTGATGTTTTAATAGCATCATTAGTTATTAAGGCCGCATCCTTATTGGGAATTACTAATGCATGAACCCCAAGGCATTCAGCAGTCCTTGCAATAGCACCAAAGTTTCTAACATCTTTAACCCTATCTAAAATTAAGATAAAAGGATCCTCTCCTTTTTCATAAACTTGTTGAACCATCCAATCTATAGAATGATAGGCTACTGGAGATACCATCGCAATAACGCCTTGGTGATTTCTTTTCACCATGTGATTCAGTTTTTGAACAGGCACTTTTTGAACAATAATATTTTCTTTATGGACCAATACCAACATTTCTTTAACTAATTCCCCAGTTAAACCTTTTTGTAGTAATATTTTGTTTATTGTTTTACCCTCTTTTATAGCCTCTATCACCGATCTTATGCCAAAGGTTATATCTTCATGTTCTCTTTTTTTCATTGTATTATATATACTTTTCCATTTCTCCAACTTTCCACAGCTCTATACCATGGGTTCTTAAATGAATAATTTCTTTTTAATGCAAAATCATTATTTGAAAAGGGATTTACCTTTCTATCAAATACAAATTTTAGGGAATTAACATTATTGTCATCACCATAATTCCATATTTCTACATTTTTATTTTGAGAAACATAACTTGGCGCACCAAAAATAACACTTATTAATCCTCTATCTGTTTTCCAACCTTCTAAATGACATGTAAATAATTTATTAGCCAGCTCAATTCTAGAATAATAGGTTCTTATTAACGTTCTGGCTCTTTCCTTTGAGGCTGCCTTAGAGAGCCAATATTGGTCTACAGCCAGTTTAGGGTTTTTTTTAGCAAGTAACTGGTTGTACTCTTGATTAGTAGTTAAATATCTTAGTGGAGCAATTAGGGATCTTGGATCTGTTAATTCAGGGTAATCAGGTCGAAAATTAAAGAGTGTGAAGCCTAAATCTGTCAAGGTGTCTAATTGAAAAAAAATAAAACCCCGCTCAGGTGTGATAAAAGAAAGTCTATTATTTTTAAATGATAATTGCTGAGAGGAAGATGTTTTTTTGGGGAAAATTGGCTGTTGAGATTTACTAAAAGGTGGCGGTGATAGTGGGAACATAGTATTGTTATTTGTCGCAAATAAATTATTTTTATTAAAATCACTTTCTATAAAAACAGTCTGTCCACTATTAAAATAATTATTAAAAATAATATCTTCACTGGAGTCTTTTAGAATGAAAAATTGTCGGTTAGAAACTTCTAATTTATCGATTGCAATCGTTTCAAAATAACTTCTAGATCTATTAATATCTGTTATTTTGACATCTATATTACCTACTTCACTAAACAGAAATTTGAAATGAAAGTTTGTATCTATTTCAGGTTTTTTATTGTCTAGATACTTATCCATCATTGTAAATGATCCAGAATCTAGAATTTCCTTGTAATTTTTTTTGTAAATGACATACTCTAACAAAAGTTGAGCACTAAAAGGTTCTGAAATATTTTTTCTTGAGTAAAGTAAGTCTTCAGAATTAACTTTAAAGTATAAATCTGATAAGTTCTTAGAATGGTGATAAACTAAAAATTGAGGATGTAATGAATTTTTAGTGGCTTCAAAGGAATAGTTAGTGGGTTTGGAAACATTACATGAGTTAAGAAAAAAAACCAATAAACTGAATATATAAAGTGGTCTAATCATAATTAATTATCAACGAACTATGGTAGGACTATAAATTAAATTACTATGATTTAAAGAGCGATCTATTAATAATATAGAATACCTTATACTATCAGAATGATTGGAGTAAGGATTAAAATAAAAAGGTTCTAAAATCACATCAATTTCACCTCTCAATGCTTTATTTTGACCTGCAGTAGATATATTTTCAATTCTATAATTAAAGACGATAGAATCTGCAATCAATGAATTATTTCCTTGAGGATCAACAGTGGCTACTGACCATTGTCCATCCATAAGCTCATAACAAGTAATGTACAAATTATAATAATAAAAGCTTCCAGGTTCATAAGGAGGAGCTAAATCTTCCTGGTCCAAACCAATATTACCATCACCGTCCGTAAAAGAAAAAGTTATTTTTCCGGAGTCTGAGCTACTTTCAAAACTAACATACTCGATTTCAGGTTCGTTTGGATAGGTTACTGGTTTTAAACATGAAAATAAACACAATGATATAAAAACAATAGCTATTTTTGGACTTACAGAAATCATTGTATAAAATTACATTATTTACTTTTGTTTTGAGTCTACCAAAAAAAATATTTGAAATTAAAAATGAAACTGAATTTAATTCAGTGGCCCTTGAAGTATTTAATTTTCAATATACACACTCCAAGATTTATAAAAATTATGTTGACTTGGTGAATAGAAATAGCAGTAAAATTTCCCACTGGAAAGAAATTCCATTTTTACCAATTCAATTCTTTAAATCGAAAAAAGTAATTTCAAACAAACTTTCCATTGAAAAGACTTTTAAAAGCAGTGGTACAACCAACAAAAGCAGAAGCCAACACCTTGTACACAGCTTAGGATTATATGAAAAGTCATTTATAAATAGCTTTAAAAAATTTTATAATGATCCTAAAGATTGGACTATTTTAGCATTGTTACCATCTTATTTAGAGCAAGGAGACAGCTCTTTAATTTACATGATCAATGATTTAATCAAAAAAGCCAACTCTAAGAGCAGGTATATAGACCTTGACTTTGAAAAATTTAAAACGTTATCCAATCAGCTAAAAAATGAAAAAGTTCTTTTTGTTGGAGTAAGTTATGCGCTTCTAGAAATGGCTGAAAAAGGGTCTTTAGATTTGAAAAACTGGACGGTAATGGAAACTGGAGGTATGAAAGGGAGACGTAAAGAAATTATAAGAAAAGAATTACATAAAAAACTAGTTACATCATTTAACATAGAAACCATACATAGCGAATATGGAATGACAGAATTACTATCTCAAGCGTATTCTAATGGAAATGGTATATTTTCGACCCCACCTTGGATGAAAGTCTTAATAAGAGATTTTGAGGACCCTTTTAATTATAAAAATAATTTTTCAAGTGGAGGTGTAAATATTATTGACCTTGCAAATATTTACAGTTGTTCATTTATTGAAACACAAGACATTGGTAAAAAAAATGAAAAAAATGAATTTGAAATTTTAGGGAGGTTTGACAATTCTGAAGTTAGAGGTTGTAACTTATTATCTTTTAATTAAAATAAATTACAAAATAATTTTTCTTACCTCTTTGTATCAAAATATATCTATTATTAATAAGGTCTGTACCGTTCAAAATCTTCTCTTCATTAACTTTTTCCTTGTTAACACTTATGGAATTCTCTTTCAAAGCTCTTTTGGCTTCACCTTGAGATTTTAAAAAATTAGTTTTACCAGCTAAAGCGTCAATAATTGTTATACCGTCATTAATTTCAGAATGTTTTAATTCTGCTTTTGGAACTCCTTCAAAGACATCTTCAAAAACTTGGATACTCATACTTTTTAAATCGTCTACAGCATCTGGACCTTTTTTAAATAAAATTGAGGATGCAGTAATTGCTGAATTCAAGTCTTCTACGGAATGTACTCTTATAGTAATATCTTCAGCTAAAGTTTTTTGTAAAAGTCTCAAATGAGGAGCTTTTACATGTTCTTGCTCTATTGACTCTATTTCATTTTTAGACTTAAGTGTAAATATTCTAATGTAGTTAGAAGCGTCTTCATCCGATGAATTAATCCAATATTGATAAAACTTATATGGAGATGTTTTATTTTTATCCAACCAGACATTGCCATCTTCTGTTTTACCAAACTTAGTTCCGTCTGCCTTTTTAATAAGTGGAGTTGTACATGCAAAAGCATCTCCTCCACCCTTTCTTCTAATTAACTCTGTCCCTGTAACAATATTCCCCCACTGGTCAGAACCTCCTAATTGGACTTTACAATTTTTATTTTTATGGAGCCAATAAAAATCATACCCTTGAATTAACTGATATGTGAATTCCGTAAAAGACATTCCTGTTTGCAAACGAGTTTTCACAGATTCTTTGGACATCATGTAATTAACTGGTATGTGCTTTCCAATATCGCGAATGAAATTCAAAATATTAAAATCTTTAAACCAATCGTAATTATTAACTAATTCAGCTGATTTTTCACCACAATCAAAATCTAAAAACTTTTCTAACTGCGATTTGATACTAGAAACATTATAATTTAAAGTTTTTTCATCTAGTAAATTTCTTTCTGATGATTTACCCGACGGATCACCAACCATTCCAGTTGCGCCACCCACCAAAACAATAGGCTTATGACCAGAATTTTGTAGATGAATCAATATCATAATTTGGACAAGACTTCCAATGTGAAGAGAATCTCCAGTAGGATCAAAACCTATATAAGCTGAAGTTAGTTCTTTAGAAAATTGTTCTTCAATCCCTGGCATTAAATCATGGATCATGCCTCTCCATTTAAGCTCTTCTACAAAATTCACTTTCTATTGATATTATTGATAATTAACAAATATATTTGTTTCCAATAAATTTAAATCTAAATTTTAAATATTATTATTATTAAATGACAAACCTTGTAACTGGAGCTACTGGATTGGTTGGTATGCATATCGTACTAGACCTTTTAAAAAAAAATGAGATCGTAAAAGCGACTCATACAAAAAATTCAAGCTTTGAAACCATTGAAAAATTGTTTGAATTTTACAACCAAAAATCACTTCTAAAAAAAATATATTGGGTCGAGATGGATCTGGAAGATGTCTCCCAAGTTTATCAACATATTAGGGACGTCGATCATGTATATCATTGTGCAGCAATAGTAAGTTTCTCAAAAAAACAAAGAGTTAAAATGCACAATATTAATGTTAAAGGAACTTCAAATATTGTCAACGCTTGTCTAGATAACAAAGTAAAAAAACTTGGATTCATCAGCTCTGTTGCTGCAATTGGAAGAAAAGGAAACAGTTCTTACACCGAAGAAAATAGTTGGGTAAACGGAAGCGATAATAGCTATTATGCAATTTCAAAATTTAAAGCTGAAAACGAAGTTTGGAGAGGAATCCAAGAAGGTTTAAATGCGGTAATTACTAACCCAGGAATTATAATTGGTCCATCAATTTGGAACAGATCTAGCACCTCTTTATTTAAAAAAATACATTCAGGAATCTCACATTTCCCTTCTGGAAGTAATGGTTTTGTAGATGTAAGAGATGTGTCAAGGTCTATTATTGAGCTGACAAAGTCAACCCATAATGCAGAAAGATATATTGTGGTTGGTGAAAATATTTCTTACCAGAAATTATTTAGACTAATTGCTGAAAACTTAAAAGTTAAAGCACCTCAAAAATTAGCTTCACAAGAATTATTAAAATTTGCATGTAAGCTTGAAGCTGTAAAATGTTTTTTTACAAGAAAAAATCCTCAGCTAACTAAAGAGACTGTAAAAACTTCAAGCCAAAAAAATGAATATTTAAACGATAAAATTAAAAAGGCTCTTAATTTTGAGTTTAAATCTATTGAAGAGGCTGTAATTAATACTGCAAAATATATTTTAAAATTTAAGTGATTCTACCACTTTTTCTACGTCAATTTCAGAAATATCTAAGTGGGTAACCATTCTAATCCTGCCTTTCCCAAATGGTATTGCTAATATCCCACAATCCGATAATTTTTGAATGAATTCTGAAGCTAAATATTCATCCTTTAGATAAGCAACGACAATATTAGTTTCAACTTTTAAAACCTTTTCAATCCAAGAACACTTTGCTAAAGACTCTTCCAATACTTTTGCATGGTGGTGGTCGGTTGATAAACGTTGAATGTTGTTTTCAAGGGCATAGATTCCTGCAGCAGCTAAAATCCCAGATTGTCTCATCCCTCCCCCAAGCACTTTTCTCACTCTTCTAGCATTATGGATAAATTCTTTAGAACCTACTAATACAGAACCAACTGGTGTCCCCAGTCCTTTTGAAAAACATAAAGAAATCGAGTCGAAATAAGAGCCCATTTTATATGCACTTGTCTCTGTTTTTACAAGAGCATTAAAGAGTCTAGCTCCATCTAAATGCAAAGGCATTTTTTCTGATTGACAATAGTTAGAAATTTTTTCAATTTCTTCAATTGGATAACAGATTCCACCTCCTCTATTTACTGTATTTTCTAAAGCTACTAGTTTTGTTTTAGGATAGTGAATATCATCTGGATTGATATTTTCAATAATTTCATTTAAATATACAATACCGCTTTTTCTGTTAATAAGCCGAACTGAAGCACCAGAATTTCTTGCAATCCCACCTCCCTCATAATTATAAATATGAGCTTCGCTGCTGCAAATAACTTCGTCACCAGGTTTTAAATAAACCATAAGTGCAATTTGATTGGTCATTGTCCCAGAAGGACAAAACAATCCTGCCTCTTTACCAAACATATTGGCAGTTTTTTGTTCAAATAAGTTTACAGTTGGATCATCTTGAAAAACATCGTCTCCTACATTAGCTTCCATCATAAATTGCATCATTCTTTTGGATGGCTTGGTAACTGTATCACTTCTTAAATCTATCATTTATTGTAGTTAATGCATTATTTTAAAAATCATTTCCTTTAGTATTTCTTCTTCTGAAATATTTGGAACTATCACTCCCTTAGTCATTAAATCATAATGTCTAAGGTGAGATAAAATTTGAGCTAATTTTGTTTTGGAGTAAAATGAGGCTGCTTGCTTGTACTGTTTTAAAAAAAAGGGATGAACACCAATCTTAGCTGAAATTTGATTGTCGTTCATAGTATCTTTATAAAAATGGAATTTCATTAGTTTGGTGAAAAAACCATACAAATGAGATATCGTAACTACTATTGGATGTTTTTTATTGTTTTGTCCAAAATGAAAGGCAATAAACCCTGCCTTCTTGACATTCATAGCAGCAATAGCATCAGTTAATTCAAATAGATTATATTCTTTAGAAAATCCAATATGTTTTTGGATCATATCAACATCAACAGAATTAGAATCTTTAATTAAAAGCTTAAGTTTTTGAATATTTTTTTCTATCTCTGATAAATTATTACCTAAAAACTCTGCAAAAAGGACAACAGCCTGAGAATCAAATTTTATTTTATTTTCATTGGCACAGTTGATTATCCAATCTGGTAACTGGTAATCTTTTATAGGCTCAAAATCTAAAACGAATTTGTTTTTAGACAATAATTTACCAACTGATTTTCTTTTGTCAATTTTTTTTCCTTTATAACAAAACACTAAAATAGTACTCGGTACAGGTGCCTTAATATAGCTTTCAAATTGAGATAAATTTCTTGATAAATGTTGCGCTTCTTTTACTACTACTAATTGATGGATGGACATCACTGGATAACGTTTACATACGTCTAAAATCATCTCTGGAGAAGCGTCTTTGCCGTAAAAAATAGTTTCATTAAAATCTTTTTCGGATTCTTCAAGAACAGAATTCAATAACTTGTCGGAAATTTTATCAATGAAATATGTATTTTCTCCATTAAGAAAGTAAATTGGTTGATAATTTTTATTCTCAATAGATTTGATTATTTCTTTAAAATTCAATTTTGATATATAAAATATGAGTGATTACTATTCTTTAAAAACTAAGTTAATTAATTCAAAAGAATATTTATTCGATGAATTGAGAAAAAAGTGGATCAAATCGACTCCCGAGGAACTAGTCCGACAACAATTTTGGAAATATTTACATTACGAGAAGAAATACCCTAAAAGTTTAATAGCAGTTGAAAAAAAAATTGATGTTAATGGACTTAACAAAAGATTTGATTTACTGATTTACAACAATGATGGTAAACCTAATATAATAGTAGAATGCAAATCAAAAAATGTAAAAATAGATGAATCTGCTTTAAATCAAATTTTGAGTTATCAATACAAGCTTGGAGCCAATTATTTAATTATTACCAACGGTAATAAAACATATTGTATCCATATTGATTTACTCTCAAAAAAAGTGAAATATCTAGATGATATTCCAAACTATATAAGAAGTTAATACTTTGTAGTTTATAAATTTCCTCAACATGATCATTCTAACAGATATAATCAATAACTTTATCGAATGACCAGAAATTTCAATCTCTTAGTTTTATTTTTCTTATTTATTATAATTAGCTTAACTCTAAACTCTCAGAGTAACAGTTTAAAATCTTGTGGATTTGATCACAAGCATCATACATTGATGCAAAACACAAAATATCAACAGCTCATTCAATTTTCTGAATCAAGTTCATCCACATATCTATCTAATCCCCAAGCTAGGTCGTCAAGTAGCATCTACACTATTCCTGTCGTAGTTCACGTACTTCACTTAGGTGAAAACATTGGAGTAGGTACTAATATTTCTGATGCTCAAATCCAAAGCGCCATCACTAATCTAAATGATGTTTACAGAGGTCAGACTAACAATAGCCCCATTGATTTTCAGATTGAATTCGCATTAGCTCAGCAAGATCCTAATTGTAATGCACATAGTGGTATTAATAGAATCAATGCAAGTGGAGTTCCCAACTATTCCACAGGAGGAGTAGATTATTATGGAGACGGTGGAGAAGCTGATGAAACTACTCTTAAAAATTTAAGTAGATGGAATGAAACGGAGTATTTCAATATTTGGATTGTAAGTGAAATTGAAAATAATAACGGTGGTTTTGGAATTCAAGGATATGCTAATTTTTTTACTGGTTCTGCCTATGAAGGGTCGATAATGATGGCTACTGTTTTTGGTTACGACCCTAATAACAGTCAACCTACTTTCAATTTAAATACTCCAAGAGATAATTCTACCGTAGTCCATGAAATTGGACATTATTTACATCTCCACCATACTTTCAAGGGAGATGGTGATGCTGACAATGACGGTATTGGTGATGCTTGCCCAGGTGATGTTACTGTTGGTGTAGATAGCGATGGTTGTCCAGATACTGAACCTCATAAAAGATATACTAGCCAGTGTAAGTCAGGGCTTTTAAATGATTGTACGGGAGCCAATTTTGGAGATAATACAGCTAAAAACTTCATGTCATATGCCTCTTGCCAAGACAGACTAACTAACGATCAAAAAATTAGATCTAGAGCAATGTTAGCAACTAGTGGTCAAAGTCTAATTTTTTCAAAGGGAGACGAAAGTCCCCTAAATATTTCTGGTACGATTGCAATTGCTAATTGCGTACCACAAAGTTCTGCAACAGCAACTAGCGGGGGATATGGAGGCATCATGAACTTTACAATTATTAATGAATTTTCAGCTTCAAGTTCCAATACCCAAAATGATGGTGGTTATGTTGACTTTACTGCAGAATGTCTGAAAACTATATCATTGGAAGAAGATAGCTCTTATACTTTTGAAATAACTACATGGTATAATGGTCATGATTACAAAGGATTTATAGATTTTAATAATGATGGAGATTTTTTAGACCCAAATGAGGAAGTTTTTTCTGGAGCAAATCCTCCTAACATAAATGGAGCCAATGGAGTAAATACTTCAACCGGAAATGGTACACTAACGATACCCATTTCAAATGGAACAAATATATTGGCTAATACTCCTCTTAGGTTTAGAATTATAAGTGAATTAACGTCAGTAACAGGAAATATAACAGACGCTTGTTATAACCCATTCTATGCACAAGCTGAAGATTATCAATTAGTTATCAGTCAGTCTAATGCTACACTAAACGCTGATTTCACAGCTAACAATATAAATATCTGTTTAACAGACGTTGTTACTTTCAACGATGCTTCTGCCGGAAATCCAACCTCTTGGATATGGGATTTTGGAGATGGAAATTCCTCCTCATTACAAAACCCAACCCATACTTATTCTAGTGCTGGAACATATAATGTTTCTTTAATTGTAAGCGATGGAACAATTACAGATACAGAAACTAAAACTGGATTTATAACAGTTGGATCATCTGTAAATTCGCAAGAAATTATAGTTTCTTGTGATAATTTCAACTGGAACGGAAAAAACTATTCTGTTTCGGGAAATTATATTGACACTTTACAAACATCTATTGGTTGTGATAGTATAGTTACCCTAGTTTTAACCATAAATAATGGCTCTAGTTCTCAAGAAAATATAGCTACTTGCAATAATTACATCTGGAATGGAACTAATTATTCTCAGTCAGGAACTTATACTAAAACCCTACAAACTATAAATGGTTGTGATAGTATTCTAACACTTAACTTAATCATAGATAGTGGAGGAAACTATCAAGAAAATATTTCTACTTGCAACAATTATAATTGGAATGGAACTAATTACTCTCAGAGTGGAACTTACATTGACACCCTCCAAACAGTTTTAGGTTGTGATAGTATTCTGGGGCTGAATCTGACTATATCTAACTATGTTTATAATTCAGTAAATATTACTTCTTGTATTAATTACAACTGGAACGGAAATATCTACAACCAAACAGGAAATTATACAGACACTATTCTAGTTGCTGGTAGCTGTGACAGTATTAACACTTTAAATCTGAATATTGTTCCGGTAATTTACTCTATAGAAAGTATAACAGCTTGTGGTTTTTTTAACTGGAATGGAAACAACTATTTACAATCTGGGACCTATGTAGACACGCTATCTTCTAATTCAGGATGTGATAGTATTGTAACTCTAAGCCTTACTTTGAATCCATCAATTTTATATAGTGAAACTTTATCTAGTTGTGATAATTATTTCTGGAATGGAATTACTTACAATCAATCTGGAACTTACATTGACACTCTAACTACAAATACTGGTTGCGATAGTATTATCACCCTATTTCTAACTTTAAATAACAGTATATCTACCCAGGAAAACATTACAACATGTACCAATTATTTATGGCATGGAAATAACTATTCTCAGTCTGGAATTTATTACGATACTTTGAATTCAGTAAATGGCTGTGACAGTGTAACTATATTAAATCTAACTATAAATTCCGTAGTTTACAGTCAACAAAATATTACAAATTGTAACAATTACGTTTGGAATGGAATTACTTACAATCAGTCTGGAACTTACATTGACACCCTCCAAACAGTTTTAGGTTGTGATAGTATCGTTACTTTATTTCTTGCCATCAATAGTCCTGTATTTTTTAACGATAATATTTCAGTTTGCAACAATTATAATTGGAATGGGAATAATTATAACCAGTCTGGAACTTACACTGATACCCTACAAACTTCTTTAGGGTGCGACAGTATAGTTTCACTACAACTTATCATTCTAGATAATTATTTAACTGAGGATAGTATCAGTTCATGTGGAAGCTATATTTGGAATGGAATCATTATAGACTCCTCGGGAGTTTACATTGATACTTTACAATCGATCAACGGATGTGACAGTATCAAAATCTTATATCTAACTGTGAATAACGATGTTTTTGCACCATTAACTTTTGAACTATTATTAGATGATTATTGCTTAGAAACTAATTGGTCTATTAAAGATAGTCAAGACTCTATTTGGTATAGCGAAGGACCTTACGATTGTAATCCAAATGGTGGTGGTATTCAGTCAAATACTACAATAATTAAAGATTTATATTTGAAAGATAATGAATGCTTCACTTTTGAACTTAACGATGTATATGGAGATGGACTTGGTGCTTCTTATTATGGTGGATCAGATGGAAATTGGCTTTTAAAAGACTTAAACAATGTAATTTTAAGTCAAGGTTCTGGTGATTTTGGCTACAGTTTAATTAAAAACTTTTATGTTACTCAGTCGACACCGTCTTCAATAAATACCATTGAAAATACTAATGGTCAAATTTATATAGCTCCCAACCCTTTTAAAAATAGTTCAATAGTTAAAATTAAAAACGTCCAAGGACCCTTTAACTTAGAAATATTTGACATAGGTGGCAGAGTTATTAAAACATTCTATTCTATCAATAATGAATTTGAAATAAATAATATAAATGCTAGCAGTGGAATATATTGGTTAAGAGATAAAAACAAATCAAATTTAAAACCAATAAAGCTAGTTATAGAATAATTATTAGATTTGCGCGATAATTAAATTATGGATTTAAAAGATATTATATCAATTTCAGGTAAGTCAGGACTTTTTAGCGTTGTTGGAAAATCGAAAAATAACGTTATTGTTGAGTCGGTGATCGATAAAAAAAGATTTCCTATTTTTAACTCTAATAAAATTAGTGCTTTATCTGACATCAGCATCTACACTTACGAAGAAGAAGTATTACTTTCAGATATTTACAGGAAAATATTTGAATCTAATGATGGAAAGACAACTATATCACACCAAGAAGATATTAAGAAACTCCAGAAAAAGTTAGAAGAATTGGTTCCCAACTACGATAAAGAACAAGTTTACAACTCAGACATTAAAAAATTATTTCAATGGTACAATATACTTCATGATACTAAAAAGTTGAAATTAAAGGTAAATGAAGAGGATGACGATAAAACAAAGTCTGGAGATAAACCAAAGAAAAAAGAGATAAAATCTAAACAAAAATCTACTAAACAAACACCTAAAATCAAAACCAATCAAGTAGCTAAAAAAGTTCAAAGAACCCAAAAGAAAAGCGGTTAATGTCTTATAAATATTTTTAAATCATGAATAAAAACATCATAATAATTTTATTAATATCAATTACAACAACAATGTCAGCTCAAAAAATAACAAATGAAATAGACTCTGTAAGTTACAGTTTAGGTGTAAATATTGGAGAAAATATAAAAGCTCAATTTCCAGATATAGATCTCAACAACTTTGAAACAGCGATCAAAGATGTATTAGATAATAAAAAGGAACCTAAAATTTCTGGAGCAGATGCACAAAAAGTAATTCAGGACTTTTTTAAGAAACAGCAAGCAGAAGCTAGTGAATCTGTAATTGAAGAAGGTAAAAAGTTTTTAACCGATAATGCTAAAAGAAATGAAGTAACTACACTTGAAAGCGGATTACAATATGAAATTTTAAAAACTGGAGAGGGTCCTATGCCATCACTGAATGATCAAGTAACAACTCATTATCACGGTACTCTTATAGACGGAACTGTTTTTGACAGCTCTGTTGACAGAGGTGAACCTGCGACATTTCCAGTTAGTGGAGTTATTAAAGGATGGACAGAAGCACTTCAGTTAATGTCTGTTGGGTCTAAGTGGAAATTATTTGTTCCTTACGATTTAGCGTATGGTGAAAGAGGTGCAGGTCCACAGATAGGTCCTTTCACTACTCTTGTTTTCGAAGTTGAATTAATTAAAATAAATTAAAATGAAAAATATTATTGTATTATCATCCGTTTTACTTTTTATAGCATGTAAGAGTGAAACTCCTAAAGAAGTTGTTCTTAATAATGAAATTGACTCTGTAAGTTACAGTCTTGGTGTCAATATCGGTGAAAATGTAAATACCCAATTCAAAGACATAAAAATCGAAAACTTTCTTTCTGGAATGAAAGAAGTTATAAATGGTAAAGAGCCTAAAATTAATAATGACCAGGCATTAATGATAATCCAAAATTATTTTGCAAAAAAACAATCTGCTATGAGTGAAGAGAAAATAGACGAAGGCAGAACATTTTTAGAAGAAAACGGAAAGAAAGAAGGTGTTACAACTTTAGAAAGTGGATTACAATACACCGTCATAACTGAAGGAACAGGGCCAAAACCCAAGCTTGAAGACAATGTTACAACACACTATCATGGAACTTTAATAGATGGTACTGTTTTCGATAGTTCTGTAGACAGAGGAGAACCGGCATCCTTTCCAGTTGGTGGTGTTATAAAAGGGTGGACCGAAGCGTTACAGTTAATGAGTGTTGGATCTAAATGGAAACTATTTGTCCCTTATGATTTAGCATATGGTGAAAGAGGTGCTGGTCAGCAAATAGGACCCTACTCTACTTTAATTTTCGAGGTTGAGCTTTTAAGTATTAATTAGAGTTCTTTTTTAAATATGGTTTGGGTTGGAAAAGCAAATTCTAACCCTTCTTTATTAAATTTTCTTAAAATTTCTTTGTTTACTAAAGTTTGTGTATTCAACCAATGGGATTCTGGTTTTATATAGTACATAAACAAGATATTTAAAGAAAAATCACCAAATCCATTAAAACCAGCTGCATAGTCATCAGTTATGGCTATTTCTTTTAGAACAATTTCTCTAAGGATATCGATAGCTTTTTGGATTTCCTCTTCGTTAGTTTCATACGTTAAACCTAGATTAATTTTAATTCTTAAAGCAGGTTGAGATGTAACATTTATGACGCTGTTATCTGTGAATTCGCAATTTGGAATTGTTACAATTCTTCCTTCAAGCGTCCTTATTCTAGTGCTCCTTAACCCTACTTCTTGAACGGTACCATCATGACCACCTATTTTAATTCTGTCCTTAATTTTGAAAGGTTTATCTAAAAAAATCATTATACCTGCAAAAATATTTTTCACGGAATCTTGAGCTGCCAAAGCTAGTGCCAAACCTCCAATCCCTAGACCAGCTATCATTGCGGTTATATCGAAACCTATGTTATCCAAACCTATGATTATCCCCATTGACCAAACAATGGCTCTTATAGCTTTTTGAATTACAGGAACTAAATGATCGTCAAAAGCAGTTTCAGATTTTTCAGTGATAGGTAGAATAACTTCGGTAATAATAGTATCTATGACTTTTGATAAAATAGATGTTATGGATATAGTAAAAAGTAAATAAGTGATTTTTAAAGAAAATTCTTCAATATTTAAAGGGAATTTTAAAAATTTAATTGCCACAAAAACCACACTAATCACTACTAAAAAAGTAATTGGGCTTTTTAATTTTAATAGTAATATATCGTCTAGAGTATTTTTTGTTTTTGCTGTAAGTTTTTGAAAAACATTAGAGAACATCCAATATATTACTTTTCCTAAAACATAGGAGCTTGATAAAACAGTAAGAGCAATAATCCAGTGTAAAACTGTATTACCAAATATATTTTGATCTAAATATTCCATATTAATTAATTTAAATGCGAATTTATTATATAAATTCTAAATCAAATGATTAATATTCTAAAAGCTTAGAAATGATATCAATTACTTTATCAGAATTGGGTAAATACGCAGCTTCTAAATTTTCATTCAAGGGAATTGCTGGAGTATTTTCTGATCCCAAAACTTCTATGGCGGCATCTAAATATTCAAAACAATTTTTCTGAATACTACCAGCCAGTCCCAATGAAAAAGAAGATGCTCTGGGTTCTTCTGTTACTATTAAAACCTTACTATGAATTTTACAAGATTCAAAAATTTGATTTTTATCTAATGGAGATAATGTACGAAGATCTAAAATTTCAATTTGACCTTTAAAATTTTTTGATGCCTCTAAGGACCAATATACTCCTCTTCCGTATGTAATAATAACTAAAGATTTTCCAGATTGAATAAAAGAATTTTCTGCTATTAATACTTTTCGAGCAGTACCAATAGGTATGACAAAATCTGAATCAGGCTCAATAGTTTTAGCACCCTCTGTTCCAGGTATTTTTGACCAATACAGTCCTTTGTGTTCTAAAATTAAAATTGGATTAGGGTCTAAGTAAGCAGCTTTTATTAGCCCTTTTAAGTCTGCTCCATTTGAAGGATACAATACTTTGACACCAATAATATTAGTTACTATGGATTCAATACTTGAAGAATGGTAGGGTCCTCCAGATCCGTAAGCTCCAATAGGTACTCTCAGTATCATACTTACTGGCCATTTGCCATTTGACAAATAGTAAGATCTGCTGATTTCTGTAAATAATTGATTTAATCCAGGCCATATGTAATCGGCAAATTGAACCTCAACAATTGGCTTTAAACCTACGGCAGACATTCCAGCAGTACTTCCAATGATGAAGGCTTCTTGAATTGGAGTATTAAAAACTCTGTGATCTCCAAATTGTTGGGCTAACGTTGCTGCTTCTCTAAATACTCCTCCTAATCTACCACCAACATCTTGCCCATATAAAAGACATTTTGGATCCAATTCTAGCAATTCACGTATCGCAAAAAGAGCTGAATCCACCATAACAGTCGGCTCTTTTTCAGCAGGTGCTCTTTTTCCTAATTCCTTAGTTACAGTTGTAGGGGCAAATATATTTTGATGAAGTTCCTCGACATTAGGGTCTTTATCGTTCAATGCTCTGGAATAGTGTTGTAGAACAAGTTTTTGAGAATTTTTTGAAATGTCAGTTAATTCTTTGTTGGTGAACCCACTCTCAAGAAGTAGCTGGGTTAATTTTGGGAGTGGATCTCTTAATAATTGTTCTTCTAAATCGTCCCTATACCATTCCATACGAACTCCAGAGGTGTGATGGTTTAGAAGTGGAACCTTGGCATGAACTAAAACAGGACCTACTCTTTTACGAGTAATTTCTAACGCTTTACCAAAAGCATCATATGATTCTTGAAAATCTGTTCCATCAATTGTAAGAGTTTGAAGGCCTTTAAATCCCCTAGCAAAATGAGAAATATCTTGAGCTCTAGTCTCTTCAGCTTTTGCTGAAATATCCCATTCATTATCTTGTACAACATATATGATAGGTAGTTTTTTTAAAACAGCCATCTGGAAAGCTTCAGAAACTTCACCTTCGGTACAAGAGGCATCTCCTAGAGAACAAATTACAACTGGAGGAAATTCATCACCATCGGACAATCCTACCAACTCTTTGTACTTCAAACCCAAGGCAGCACCCGTTGCAGGTATTGCTTGCATTCCAGTTGCAGACGACTGATGTGGAATTTTAGGAAAGTTAGAATCATTTAAACTAGGGTGTGAGTAATAAGTTTTTCCTCCTGAAAATGGATCATTAGATTTAGATAATAATTGCAACATCAAATCATAGGGTTGAAGTCCAATTGACAGAAGCATTGAATCGTCTCTGTAATAAGGGTAGACAAAATCACAATTTAGCAACTGTAACCCAACAGCAATTTGAATTATTTCATGACCTTTCGAAGTAGCATGAACATACTTGGAAGTTGTATTTTTTTCTTTTTCAAAAAGATCACTCATTGAACGGGAAAGAGAAATTAATTCGAATCCTTTTCTTAATATATCTTTTTTCATAATTTTAATATCAATTCAAATATACGAATTAAAACAAATAAGATAAAATACCAAGGCATTCGATATATAGTTTCAAATTAGTCTTTTTTAGTAAAATAATATTTTAATTTTAAAGATAATTTCAGAACAAAAACCTAATTAACCTTCGTGAAATATCACACTTTTTAGTTCCTCATAAATCAATAGCTGTTTGAAAAAAATATTAGATTTGTAGCAAAAATTAATTCCATGGAAGAACGAAGCCTTCTAATCAAAAAATATATTTTCCCAGCACTTGTTATTTTAATAGGACTAATGCTGCTAAACACAGCTTTTTTTAGCGGGACTGGATCTACTAGCCAGTCTAGCATCTTCACATTAGGAGCATTTGTTGTTTTACTCATGGGTGTTGTAACAATTCTCTACATAAAAGAAATTATAACAAAAAATACACATTTAATAGTTTTAGTTGTCATGCTTATAAGCTGTATAATTTTAGGCTATTCTACCTACTCGTCTATTTCAACAACCATTTCACAAATTGAGTTAAAAAAGAAAATTGATGACAACATCAAACAAAGCTTAAGAGATATAGAAATTATTCAATTAGAGTACAAGAAAAAATATGGATGGTACAGCGATAATTTTAATGAACTTAAAAGATTTCTTATTCAAGATAGTGTTTATTCAATAAGTACCAAAGGTATTGTTCCAGATTACAAAATAACACCAGAACACGCTGAAATCTTAGGCTACGACCCTATTATAGATTATATTCAAATTGAATCTTATGACGAAAAAGAAGCATTAAAATGTGGACTACTAACCAAAGACACCAGTTGGGAGAATGTATTAATCAAATTATTTAAAATTAATTCTGATTCATTAAATAATAGGTTTTTTGAATTTGATGTAGAAAAATTTAACATAGTCCCTATGTCAACCGATAAAAAGTTTAGCTTATTTGCCGATGTTTTAGAATCTAGTGATGATCTTACCTACGAAGTCATAATGCAGAGAAAAGGAAAAAAATATGAATTTGTCTCTTCCTATCTTATTGACTTTAATGGCAACGACAAAGCCTATTACAATAAAGAGATTATTGGATTAATTGTAAAGGACTCGATACCTCAACTACCTAATTTGAAAATTGACGACAACATTGTTTCTTTAAATTCTGTCACATATAATAAATCATCAGATTTTTTAGCAGCTCTTAAAGAAAATTTGAAAGACACTTTACGTTTCCTAGTTTTAAGAAACGAATTGGAAATGGAAATCAGATTTACAATGAAAGATGTTGTATCAAGACCTTCAAAAGCTTTTTGGACAGACTTAGAAGATGTTTTATCCTACAATCTTCAACCTTCACTATACAATCCTGAACTATTTGAACCCTTTTATGTTGTTAAAGATCTAATCATTAAAGACGATGAATTTTCAAGCCCTCATCTTGAAATTGATAATTTTAAAGCTATGGTAGCTAACCGATTAATAGATAGTAATAAAATATCATTTGAATTTTATAAAAACGAACAAGTATCGTATCCAGATTTCACAAATAATACCCTAGACTACTTCTATTTGTTTTCTAAAGTTGGAACACCAGTTTTTACAGCTTTTGATCCAAATCCTTACGATCCACTTCACGAAAGAGATACCCTTATAACAGGTTCTCTAACCGAAGTTAAAACAAATGGGAATTGGAAATAAAATCCAAACCCTTGGGGCAAGAAACCAAAAACATATATTTTTTTGAAAATCAATTTTTTGAGATTAGTGAAACTAAATTTTGGAAAAAACTAGATTTTGGAAATTTTGACGCTATTAGCAAAATCAATAACGTATACATAGACAATCCAGATTTTACTATTATACCTATAGAGATTTGGGGCCACATTTCTGAAAATCAAAAAAAAGAGGTTTTTAACAACCCCCAATCCACTAACTATATAGAAAGTGAAAAACCACATATTAATTCATATATATACTGGGCAATTTCCAAAGAACTACAAAAAAAAATTCTATCTAAAATACCAAATGTAAACCTAAAACATTTCGCTGAATCAGTCTCATTTTTCAAGGAAAACAAAAATCAAATAAAAATCTTTGTTGGAGAAAGTATAATCTATATTAGTTCATACGTTAAAAATAAACTCACACTACTTAATAGATTTAACGTCGAAAATACCGATGATATATTATACTATTTCTTAAGCGTTGTCAAAGAATCACAACTCACTCAAGAACCTTTTCATCTTGATTTTATGGGGATTGAAAATCAAATTTTATTGTCTAAAATCAAAGAAATATTACCTCAAACAAAAATCAACATCTTTAAAGAAACTGATTTTAACAATCATTAAAATGAGAATTATTTCTGGAAAATATAAATCTATTTACATTCCTAACGATAAAAGCATAAAAGCTCGACCAACAACAAGCACCGCAAAAGAAGCCCTCTTCAGTATACTAGAAAATCGTATTGAGTTTGAAGATTTAGAAGTTTTAGACCTTTTTTCGGGTTCTGGAGGAATTGCTTATGAATTTAGCTCAAGAGGAGCTAAAATAGTAACCTGTGTCGACAATCAAGCAAATTCTGTAAAATCTATAAGATTTAATGCTAATAAGCTTTCTATGAATATTAAAACAATGAAAATTAATGCTTGGAAGTTTTTGGAAATACAAGAACAAGAAAGCTATGATTTAATATTTGCAGACCCACCTTATGACTTAAATAATTTACAGAAAATTCCTGAAGTGATTTTAGAAAAAAAAATACTTCGAAAAAACGGATGGCTAATTATGGAACATGGGAAAAAGATTAATTTCGGAGAATATCCTAACTTTATAGAAAAGAGAAAATACGGTAGCGTGAACTTTTCATTTTTTAAATACTAATGGAAAAACTAAAAATAGGCATATTTCCAGGATCGTTTGACCCTATCACAGTTGGTCACGAATTCATTATTTTGAAAGCTGCAAAATTAGTAGACTCACTTGTTATTGGAATTGGGAGTAATTCTAATAAAAAACATCAATTCGATGTTGCAATTAGAGAAGAATGGGTGAAAAAAACATTTGATTCTCACCAAAACATTTTAGTAAAAAAATACGATGGGTTAACTGTTGACTTTGCTAAAAAGGAAAATGCTAGTTTTATTTTCAGAGGCTTAAGGTCTACAATTGACTTTGAGTACGAAAAACAAATTGCCGAAACTAATTCAATGATGAATAAAGAAATAGAAACCATATTTTTACTAGCTAGTAATAAATACGGTATGATATCTTCTTCAATTGTTAGGCAAATTTTCATCAACAATGGAGACATTAACAGTTTAATTCCCAATGCCGTTAATATCCCCATCAATGACTAGAATAGGAACAATTATTGTTCTATCGTTAATTTTAAATTCCCAATTTATATATGGAACAGTCGTTAACATCTCAGCTCCCGATTACAAAAATCAAACCATCATTTGGAAGAAAAAAATTGATTATATCAGCAATCAATATCAAATAATTGACCAACAAACCATCAACGGCGACGGATTTGCCAAACTCAATTTTGACGCACAACAAATAGAACTCACAGAATTACACATTGGAAGATCACATGCCATGTTGTATCTAGACACTGCAACAAAGCACTACAATTTATACTTTCCTAAAGACACATTAATCGAAGAAGCATCCTTCAAAAAATCAAAGGTTCAATTACTATTTATAAATATTGAATCTACTGATATAAATAATTTGATTTTAGATTTCAATCTTCAAGTAGATTTTTTCCTTTACGGCGACACCTCCAAAATTATTAGGATGGCGAAACATAACAGAGAATTTCAAGACAGCCTCAATAATTTTAAATTTCTTTTAGCCAAAAGATACGACCGTTTCCCTATTAAATTTTTACACAATTATATAAGATATGAAATTGCCTTATTAGAACAATTAGCACATCAAAGTAAAGGAGAATACTACAAAAGCTATCTCTATGATAACTACTTAAAGAATAATGAGATTAATTATAAAAATGATGCATACATGCAATTTTTCAATATTTTCTATAGCGATGTATTCAGTATTGGGAATGTTGGTTTTAACGAAAAAATAAAATTTGCAGTTAATAATTTTGGAAGCTTTCATAAACTTCTTGAAGTAATTAAAGGTTCTAGATTCTTCATCAATCCAAAACTTGCTGAACTTGCTATTATTAAAGGCCTGTATGATGGTTTCAATTCTATTGATTACAACACGGAAACTATTCTAAGTTTTTTAATAGAGATAAGAGATAACAGCAAATGGGAACAGCACAGAATTATTGCATCAAACTGCATATTAGAACTTACCAAACTTTCTAAAGGTGCTGCATTTCCCAACTTTAAATTCATTGACACTAATCAATTGGAAATTTCTATTAAAAATCTAAAAGGAAAATATACTTATTTAAATTTTTTTGCTACTTGGAATAATAATAGCTTACACGAAATGGAGGTAATTAACCAATTTTCTAAAAAATACTCTTTTATCAATTTTTTATCTGTTAACTTAGATAGTCAAGTTTCTGATTTAAAAGAATTTCTTGCAAATAATGATTTTAATTTATGGCCCATTTGTTTTCCATTAAATAAAGAAGATATTATTTCTTATTTAAATTTAGACCATCTTCCCACTCACTTATTAATTGACCCAAAGGGATTTATTTATCAATACCCTTCCCTTCCACCAATTTCACTTTATAATGACCAAAGTATCGATAAATTATTTTTTGATATTCAAAAAAAATTAGAACCTAAGAAAAAATACAATATTGGGAGTAGAAATTAATTTTTCAAAAACGAAGTCCATACATCACTAATTGAGCCAAAAGATTTTTTTGCCTTTATTGTAGAATTTTCAAAATTAAGCCACTTAACATCTTCAATTCCTTCCTCAATTTGAGGAGTGAGTTTTTTATTGCCAAAATATTTCATCTTATACCAATGAGTTCTTTTTAAAAAATGTGTAGAATTCTGAGCATAGGTATGGAAAGAAATATGTAATAAATGAATAATTGAAAGATTTTTATCTAAACCACATTCTTCTTGAACCTCTCTAATACCAGCAGTTTTAAAGTCCTCCCCTTTTTCTAATTTTCCTTTAGGTAGATCCCAAATTCCATTTCTTAAAATCCACAAAAAATCTTTTTCACATTCAACTAAGCCACCTGAAGCGTCAATAAATTGATATTCCGAAAACCATTGTTGCATACTTTTTAATGGGTCTAAAGAAACATGATTAAAATAAAAATCACCATTGGAATTATGATGTTCTAAATCTGAGATCTCTTTGACAACTATATAAGAACTACCTATTTTATTTTGAGAAAAAATTATCTGGGATTTACTATCAAAAACTTTATACATTTGTCCGATGGTTAACTCAATAAATAACTCAGCTAAAGTAGCTGAATTTCTTTTAAAAATCAATGCAGTTAAATTACAACCAACCAATCCCTTTAATTGGGCATCTGGCTGGAAATCTCCCATTTATTGTGATAACAGAAAAATATTAGGCCATCCAGATATTAGAAGTTTCATAAAAAACGAATTTGTTTCTTTAATTAGAAATAATTATTCTCCAACATGTATTGCAGGTGTAGCAACGGGTGGGATTGCTATTGGAGCATTAGTTGCAGAAGAACTTCAAGTTCCATTTTGCTATGTGCGATCTTCAGCAAAAGCACACGGAATGAAGAACAATATCGAGGGAGATTTAAAGAAAACAGATGATGTTTTTGTAATAGAAGATTTAATCTCATCTGGAAAAAGCAGTTTAAAAGCAGTTAGAGATTTAAGAGATTATGGCGTTAATGTCATAGGATTAGGAGCTATTTTCACTTATGGGTTTCAAACTTCCATTGACAATTTCAAATCTGAATCTTGCATATTTAGCACCCTATCAGATTACAATGTATTAATTGACACTGCTTTGGAGAAAAAGTACATATCCGAAAAAGATTTAGAAACCCTTAACCACTGGAGAAATGCTCCTGCAAATTGGAATCCAAATGCTTGAAATTGTTAGCGAAAAAATAGAGGTTAATTTAAATTCCTCAAAATGCATTGAATATTTATCTGATTTAAATAACTACATCAATCTTTTTCCAAAGGACAAAATAAAAAACTGGGAATCAAATAAAGATTTTTGCACTTTTAGCATTCAAAATACTTACGTGTTGGATATCAAAAAAAAAGCGGTTTCAAAAAATAAAATACATTTAAAAAGTGAAAAAAAATCACCGTTTAATTTTAATATTATTATTGATATACAAGATTTAAAATCTGAAACATGCACAGCTCAAATAACTTCAAAAGCTGATGTAAGTCCAATGCTTAAAGTAATCGTAGGAAAACCTCTTAATGAACTTTTTAATTATATGGCAAATAGTATTGAGAAAGCTATATTAACTGAGTAATTTGTTTTATATCGAATAATTTTTTGCTTCCATCTTCTAGCTGTAGAATCAGTAATCCTGATTCATTAACACCCACTAATTTCGCTCTAAAATTTTCTCCAGACTTATGATAGTCGGACCAGGAATTATAATTAAATAAATGCCTATGGTATTGATCGTTTATGAGATCATAATCTCTGTTTTTTAACAATTTCAACCACTTACTAAAGATCTCTAAATAATTATTTAATAAAGGTCTTAACTCAAATTCTTTAGCTGTAATTTTTTTCAAACTTGAAGCAACAATACCATATGGAAATACAACTTGATTAATATTAATACCTAGACCAATTATTGAAGAAATTAAATTATTATTTCGCCATTGATTTTCAATAAGTATTCCTGCTATTTTTTTATTTTCTACCAATACATCATTAGGCCATTTAATTACAGCTTTCACATTGGACTCTTCTAAAATAAATTCTCTAATAGATAACGCAGTTATTTTACTTAAGTAAAAAAAAGTGCTTGGATTTAAGAAAGAACTATCTTCATATATACTAAATAATAAATTTTTAGAATTATCAGAAATCCATGTGTTAGCTCTTTGACCCTTTCCGTTAGTTTGAAAGTCTGCCATAATTACCGATCCAAATGGGGTTTTTGTCTGCCTAACAAGTTTGGCAGCATAATTGTTTGTAGAGTCGACAGAACTAAGTTTGATTATTTGATTACTCGTAATTCTATTGTTCATTTATTTTAAATAAACGATAAACAATTCAACAAATCAAATGATTAGGCATAATTAACTATTTTTGCACATGTTTTATTCATATAATTAAACTAATTCAAATTAAATGTTACTCAGAGATACTATAATCGAAGGACTCCTAGATGGAAAAGCAAAAGATGTCGTTTGCTTGGATATGAGAAACATTGATGGATCTATTTGTGATTATTTCGTAATAGGTCATGGAGACTCGGCAACACATATTGAGGGTATTAATAGGGCTGTTTATAAAAAATGTGTAAAAGACTTGAAAGAGAAACCTTGGAAAGAAGAAGGAAAAGGAAATAGTGAATGGATTCTTATGGATTATGTAGAAGTAATAGCACATATTTTTTACAAAGACACAAGATCTCTTTACAAATTAGAAGATCTTTGGGGTGATGCACCAAAAAAAGAATATCAATCTTAAAATAAAGAAATGACAAACAAAAAAAAGAAGATTAAAGGAAACTTACCAAAATTTAATTTCTATTGGATATATGGTATTGTAGCAGTCATTTTAATTTCTATCAATTTATTCAATCCTGTTAATAGCGGTATTATAAAATCAAATTATTCTGAGTTTAAATCCTTTATCAAAAACAAACAGGTCAGAAAAGTAGAAGTCATAAACAAAAGAGAAGCAAGAGTTTATATATATAATGAACAATTAACACAAGCCCCTCACAAAGACAAGAACATTCCTGAAAAAAGTGTTTTCGGAGGGCCGAATAATGGACCTCATTACGCATTTAATATCCCAAATAATGAGACCTTTTCAACTTTTCTAGATGAAGCACAAAAAGAGTATGCGTACAGCAATAAAACACTGATGTACGATTATGTTGAAGAAGATAACTTCGGAAAAGATATACTTGGGTGGATCATCTTTTTTGGAATTATGATAGCAGTATGGTCTTTTATTATGCGTAGAGTTTCTGGAGGTGCTGGAGGATCAGGTGGCCAATTATTTAATATTGGTAAATCAAAGGCGCAGATGTTTGGTCAAGGTAAATCAACCAATGTAACTTTTGATAATGTTGCAGGATTAGAAGAGGCCAAAGAAGAGGTGAAAGAAATAGTTGATTTTCTTAAAAACCCAAAAAAATACACAGCATTAGGAGCTAAAATTCCGAAAGGCGCATTACTTGTAGGACCCCCAGGTACAGGTAAAACATTAATTGCAAAAGCTGTTGCTGGAGAAGCTAAAGTTCCTTTCTTTTCATTGTCAGGTTCTGACTTTGTAGAAATGTTTGTTGGAGTTGGTGCTTCAAGAGTAAGAGATTTATTTAAACAAGCAAAAGAAAAATCTCCATGTATAATTTTTATTGATGAAATTGATGCCATAGGTAGAGCAAGAGGAAAAAATCCAAACATGGGGTCAAATGATGAAAGAGAAAATACTTTGAATCAATTGTTAACAGAAATGGACGGATTTGGAACTAATTCTGGAGTAATAATGTTAGCTGCGACTAACAGAGCAGACGTATTAGACAGAGCATTGATGAGAGCTGGAAGATTTGACAGACAAATTTATGTTGATATGCCAGATTTAAATGAAAGAAAAGAAATTTTTGAAGTTCATTTAAAACCCATAAAACTAGAGAAAAAACTAGATCGAGATTTTCTTGCTAGACAAACCCCTGGGTTTAGTGGTGCTGATATTGCAAATATTTGTAATGAAGCAGCATTAATTGCTGCAAGAAAGAAAAAGACCAGTGTTCAAAAACAAGATTTTTTAGATGCTGTTGACCGTATAATTGGTGGGTTAGAAAAGAAAAATAAAATTATTACAAAACAAGAAAAGAAAACTATTGCCTATCATGAAGCAGGGCATGCAACTGTAAGTTGGATGTTGGAGCATGCTAATCCTTTGGTTAAAGTAACTATAGTTCCAAGAGGTAGAAGTTTGGGAGCAGCATGGTATCTACCTGAAGAGAGATCATTAACAACTACCGAGCAAATTTTAGATGAAATGTGTTCTGCGCTAGGTGGAAGAGCTGCAGAATCAATAATTTTTAATAAAATTTCAACGGGAGCTTTAAGTGACTTGGAAAAAGTAACTAAACAAGCAATGGCCATGGTTACTATATACGGATTAGACGAAAAAATAGGTAATGTTTCTTATTATGACTCACAAAATCAAGGGTATGGTTTCACCAAACCATATTCTGAAGAGACCGCTAAAATTATTGACCAAGAAATCAAAAAAATAATCGATACACAATACGCAAGAGCTAAAGCTATTTTAAAGAAACATGAAGACAAACTTCATCAGTTGTCAAATAAATTGCTTGAAACTGAGGTTATTTTCAAAGAAGATTTAGAAGAAATTTTTGGCAAAAGACCATTTCAAAAAGAAGAAACGGAAACAGTCACAAAAAAAACTAAACCTTCAACTGCAAAAACAAAGAAAACAGTTATTTCAAAGACCAGCCCAGCAAAAAAAACAGCTACAAATACCAAAACAAAGACCAAGAAATCTGCTTAATCTACATGTTAGAATAACACTAATCAAAATTTAGTAAATGAAAGATATTTATATAAGGGGAATATCTGGATTGGTATATGTCTTAGTCCTGTGGAGTTTTACAAGTTACTCTGAAACTACTTTTGGCTTCCTATTTCTTTTGATGGGTATAATCTCAGTATATGAAATGTGGAAACTTAGAAAAGGAAAGAGCAAATTAATTGCACTTTTGTATGTTATAATTCCATTTTGTATCGTTCAGCTTTTTGGATTTTCAGATCATAATTATCCTACATCTAATTTTGATCCATCTCCTATTTTGATCATGTTTGTTTTAACTTGGGTGTTTGATACTTTTGCGTACTTAACAGGTTCAAAATTTGGTAAAAATAAAATTCTACCTAAAATCTCTCCTAAAAAATCATGGGAAGGATTTGCTGGTGGACTTTTATTTTCGGTTATATCTGTTTACTTCATTCAATTATATTTTGATTATTTTCGTTTATACTTACTACTCATTTTTAGTATTGTGATACCTTTTACAGCTACTGCCGGTGACTTTATTGAATCCTATTACAAAAGAATGGCAAATGCTAAAGATTCAGGAAAATTTATTCCTGGACATGGAGGTATGCTGGATAGGATGGATGCCTTTATGATAACTATCCCTACTTTATATATTTTAATGAATTTACTAAATGAAAATTTATAGCTACAAGCCTTTGCTAGCTAATTTTCTTAAGTGAGCAGAACACCTGTATCTATCTTCATGGTAAGTAGCATAAAGATCGTCTAGTGTGTTCATAACCCAATTAAAAGTCTTTTCTTCTCCCCAAGCTAGTAAACCTTTTGGATAGTTTACACCTTTAGTAACTGCTAAATCAATGTCTTCTTTACTTGCAACACCTAAATAAAGGGCATCAACTGCATCGTTAATTAACAACGCTAATATTCTTTCAAATATTTCATTTAATAGAGCAACATCATTACTTGGATTATGATTCACAGAATTGTTGTAATCGTAATACCCCTTTAAAGTTTTTCTTCCTAGCCAGCCTGCTTCTTTATATTGTTTTTGAGTTAATGAGGGTTTATATTTTGGGTCATAATAAAAAGACTTAAAAACAGAAACAGTTACTGCATAATTCACATCGTTTCCAATAAAATCCATTAATTCGAAAGGTCCCATTTTAAAGCCTCCTACTTCTTTCATTGCTTGATCAATAGTAGAGAAATCTGCAATTTGTTCTTCGTAAATCCGTAAGGCCTCACTATAAAATGGTCGTGCAACTCTGTTAACTATGAACCCAGGAGTATCTTTAGCAATAACTGGCAACTTTTTCCATTGTTGAAGTAATTTTTTAATTGCTAAAGACAAATTCTTATCGGTTTGAAGAGCTGGAACTACCTCTACGAGTGGCATCAATGGTGCAGGATTGAAAAAGTGAATTCCTATAAATCTTGTTGGGTCTTTAAACACAGAACCTAAATCAGTTATAGATAAAGATGATGTATTGCTTCCAATTATACAATTCGGTGTAACAATAGCTTCTAGTTTTCTAAAAAGCTCTTTCTTTATTGACAAATCTTCGATGATAGCTTCTATAACTAGTTCAACATTTTTAAAATCATTTAACGAACTTACTATTTTAATATTATGAAGAATTTGTTGCTTTTGTAGTTCTGTAATTCTTTGTTTTACAATTAGTCGGCTAAGAATTTTTTCTAAATTATTTAAAGATTTTTTAGCTGAATCAATGCTATTATCATAAAGAAAAACTTTACAACCTGCTGCAGAAGCCACTTGAGCAATTCCAATACCCATAGATCCTGCACCAATAATACCAATATTTTTAAATTCTCTCATTTTTGTAGTTTAACTATTCAAAGTCCTCATATAACAAATATTTTTTTCTAACAACTTTAAAATCATTCAATGAGCCTTGGTAGGTTTCTGACATATGAAGAGCATTTGCTCCACCTTTAACCAAATTCATCAGCTTATCAGATCCTGCTAAAAGGTTAAAAAAATTATTTTTATTAAAAAAATCTTCCGATTCATTAGAAGATTTATAGCTGTTCACTAACCAATTTAAGTTCAGTTTATTGATTTTACGCAAACTATCTATAGGCATAGTTCTTAGATCACTTCCAAAACAAGTTACTAATTTGTGTTTTGGGTTTTTTGCACCGTAGGTAGATTTTGGTATAAAACTAAACTCAGTTTCTGTGAAATATGGAGCACCAAATATTTGAAATGGATAATCTGTTCCTCTGCCTACACTTACATTAGTTCCCTCAAAGAAACACAAAGATGGGTACAAATAAATGCTTCTCATATTTGGAAGATTAGGAGATGGAGGAATTGGTAAATTATATCTGGTTTTGTGATTGTAATTTAAACAAGGAATTACTTTTAAAGAACATATAATCTGATTGTTTAACCACTTTTCACCGTTGATCATTTGAGCATATTCCCCAATAGTCATTCCATGAACAACTGGTATTGGGTGCATTCCCACAAATGATCTAAATTTTAAATCTAAAATTGGTCCATCAACATAAAAACCATTTGGATTTGGACGATCTAAAACCAATAACTTAACGTTATTTTCTGCACAGGCCTCCATAACATAGTGTAGACTACTTATATATGTGTAAAAACGAACACCCACATCTTGTAAGTCAAAAATAACAATATCAATATCTTTTAATATTTCCTTGGATGGTTTTCGTTTAGTTTTGCCATATAAAGAATAAATAGGAAGACCTGTCTGTAGATCAATTTCATCTTTTACCTTTTCACCTGCATCAGATTTACCTCTGAAACCGTGTTCTGGAGAAAAAACTTTAATGACATTAACACCCTCATTAAGAAGAACATCTACTAAGTGTTCATTTTTGATTTTTGAAGTTTGATTGGCAACCAGTCCAACTCTTTGATTCATCAAATTTCCCAAATAGAATTCTGTTCTTTCAGCACCTACAACTACATCTAATTGTGAAACTAGAGAAAATGATTTCAATAAAAAAAATAATAATAAGTAGCTACTTAAGTTAAAATATTCTTTAAAATGCTGATGTTTGTACTTAATATACATTAATACAAATTAACGAAAATTTGAACTTTGAATTGTATCTAGCCCAAAGAATGCTTAAAAAAGAAAAGCATTCTAAAAACTTCTCCAGACCTATAGTACTTATATCTATACTTGGAGTGGCTCTGGGCGTATGTGTAATCGTACTAACCATTAGTATTGCAACAGGTTTTCAAAATCAAGTTAAAAATAAACTATTAAGTTTTGGAAGTCATATTCAGATTGAATCCATGTTTCAAAGTAATAATAACGAGACTAGTCCTATTAACCTACTTAACGATTCTATTTTATCTATTGATAATGAATATGGTTTAGAAAAGTATGCTTATAAATCAGCTATAATTCAATTAAAAAAAAGTTCAAAAAAAGAAAATAATGAAGTTGAAGGAGTTCTTTTTAAAGGTTTAGAAAACTTTCAAAATAACCGATTTCTAAATAAATATATAACTACAGGAACCCTTCCAAAAATCATAAATATAACAAGCGATACCATTGTTTTATCTCGAAATACCTGTAAAAAACTAAATATTAACCTTCACGACAAAGTTTCTACATTTTTTATATCCAATGGTAAACCTAGACAAAGAAATATGATTTTAGGAGCTATATATGAAACCGGACTAGATAAAGTAGATTCAAAATTTGGATTTGTAGATATTAAATTATTAAAAAAAATAAATAATTGGGGGTTAACATTGTCTACAACCAAGGAATTTAATGCTGATTCCTCCTTTTTATCTATTTCAGTAAATAATATTTCTAAAAATGGAAGTTTCTTATTTGATTGGGGCAACAACTCCATTGTTACAAATAATAAATTTCAATTTTCAACAAAAAAAGATACTTCCATAGAACTCATAACTTATGAGGTAAACAACTCAAAAGATCAAAATCTGATTAATATCCCAGATACACTGACAATTATTTATACCTCGAAGGATAAAGAAATACATTTTAAAAATACTGAAGGAAGTGAAAAATATTTTTGCGGTGGTATCGAACTATATTTAGAAAATTTTGATGATAGAAACCAGATAAAAAGTGAATTCAAAAAAAAATTAGGCCCTGAATTTAAAGTCACAACTATTGACGAGCAATATCAAGAAATCTTTAGTTGGCTTAATTTAATTTACCAAAATGTTTACATCATTCTAATTTTAATGATTGTTGTTGCTGTAGTGAATATGTCTAGCGCTTTATTAGTGCTAATAGTGGAAAAAACCAAAATGATAGGAATATTAAAGGCTTTAGGGATAAAGAATTTTTCACTTCGAAGAATTTTCATTTATCATGGTGGTATGCTTTTGTCCGTCGGGTTTTTAATAGGAAATTTATTAGCAATTTTAATAATTACTATCCAAAACCAATTTGAATTATTAGAATTACCGCAAGAAAATTACTATTTAGACAAAGTTCCCATGGCTTATCCAATATTTAGTATTGCAAGTATTAACTTAATTTCTTTTTTGTTCTGTTTTATTGCAATGATTCTTCCTTCTATAATTAGTTCTAAGATTAGTCCTGTAAAAGCAATTAATTCAGAAATTTAATTATTCTAATTGATTCAACGAACTAGCTATTCTTTCCATTGCTAGTTTAAGATTATCTAAAGATGATGCATAAGAAATTCTTAGACAATTAGGAGAGCCAAAAGCATTTCCGGTTACTAAAGCCACCTTAGCTGTTTCTAGTATGTACATTGTTAGGTCATCAGCATTTTGAATGTTATATTTTCCAAACGACTTATTGAAAAAGAAGCTAATATCAGGAAACACATAAAAAGCACCTTTTGGTTCGTTAATTTTAATTCCAGGAATATTACTTAGTGCATTAAGAACAAAATCTCTTCTCTTTAAAAAAGCAGATTTCATTTCTTTAACAACATCAGGATTTGCTGCAATTGCTGCAATTGCTGCTCTTTGAGAAATTCCGGAAGTTCCAGACGTGAACTGACCTTGAATTTTAGTACAAGCTTTGGCTAACCAATTTGGAGCGCCTATGTATCCTAATCGCCATCCAGTCATGGCGAATGATTTAGAAACACCATTTACAGTAACAACCTGACCATACATATCATCAAACGCAGCCATTGAAAAATAAGAATTTGTGAAATTTATATGTTCATATATCTCATCACTTAAAACTGTTATGTTGGGGTATTGTACGAGTACATCCGCTAAAGATCTCAATTCCTCTTTTGAGTAAACACTACCCGATGGATTGCAAGGAGAACTGTAAATCATCATTTTTGATTTTGAAGTAACAGCTTTTTCAAGTTGAGATGGCGAGATTTTAAAATCGTCTTCAATGGTAGTTTCAATAAAAACAGGAACACCTTCTGCCATTTTTATTATTTCTTCATAACTCACCCAATAAGGAGCTGGAACAATTACTTCGTCTCCAGGATTAACACAACTTAAAACAACATTTGCTATAGATTGTTTGGCTCCAGTAGAGACAACAATCTGATCAACATTATATTGAATACCGTTGTCTCTTTTAAATTTATCTACAATTGACTCTCTTAAATCAAGATATCCGTTAACAGGCATATACTTTGAATAGTTTTGATGAATTCCATCAACAGCAGCTTCTTTAATAAAATCAGGTGTATTGAAATCAGGCTCTCCTAAACTTAAGCTAATAATATCTTCTCCTTGAGATTTTAATTCCCGGGCCTTTCTAGCCATTGCTATTGTTGCTGATTCAGAGAGTTTATTAACTCTAATTGAAGTATTATCCATTATTAAATATTTATACGTTCAAAATTAAATATTTATAGAATTTGAAAAAAAATTAATTAAAAAGAAATAAACAGGTTATTCACTTTTGAAACAAATGATATCTTTAATACGTATAAAAACTATGAAAGATCTATTAACATTAGTTATTCCTTTAGCAGGAATGTTATTAACAACCTATTTAATGCTTCAGCATTTCCATAATAAAAGTATTGAACAAAATGATTCAAAAATAAAGTCGGATAAAAACAATAAATTTTTCCCACTTCAAATTCAAGCCTATGAAAGAATCATTTTATTTTTAGAAAGAATAGATCCCAGTAATATGCTCATAAGAACACATAAAAGTGGGATGACTATAGAATCACTTCATATGGCCCTACTTAAAATTATTAGAGAAGAATATACGCACAACATGTCACAACAGGTATTTATAGATCCAAATTCTTGGCAAATATTATTAAATGCTAAAGATGAAACCGTTCAACTTATTAACGTAGCTAAAAATAGTTTGCAGAGCACTTCTTCGTCATTAGACTACAGTGCCAAGATTTTCGAGTTAATTGCTTCGAAGAACATAAGCTCAGCTCAATCTGCAAGAAATAAAATAGTTAAAGAATTTCAAGAATCGTTAAAATCTAATTCTTAACTGGTACAGGCTTTGGGTCTGTAGATTCTACTTTTGAAGGATCCACGTGCCTTTCTGTAATAACATTCATTTCATCAATTAAATGTTTTGCTCCAGCATATTTATCGATTATAAACAAGGAATATCTAATATCAACAGAAATTGTTCTTTGGATATTTGGTTCAAAGTAAATATCTCCACTCATAGCTTCCCAGTTACCATCAAATGCAGTACCAATAAGTTCACCATGTGAGTTAATCACAGGACTTCCTGAGTTTCCTCCAGTTATATCGTTATTAGATAAAAATCCGACAGGTAATTTTCCATCTTCTTTTCTAGCATAGGGTCCGAAATCCTTAGAATTATATAAGTCTTTTAATTTTTGAGGAACATAAAACTCATGATTCTTGTCTTCCGTAATCACTTCTTTCTGCATAACTCCATCTAATGTGGTGTAAAAGTCATAATGAACAGCATCAGCTGGATCGTATGGTAATACATTTCCATAAGTAAATCGCATAGTAGAATTAGCATCTGAGGCTTTATTCATACCCATTTTTTGCAATCCATCAACAAATAATCTCATACCTTTTTTATAATCGGTATCAAATGAAGATTTTGGAACCATTACTTTATATCTGTAGACATCTAAAAATTCATTTTTCAATTGATAAACCAAATCCTTTTCAATTGCTTTAATGGAAAGTTTATCGTTGTTAACCCATTCTTTAAATAGTTCTAATGATTTAAATGGAGTTTTTTTAAAGTAATTTGCAGCAAAATTTTTAAAATTCCCTTTATATTTTTCATTTAAACTGATTAATAAATTTGGTTGAAATTCTTTGTCTACATCATTTGCGTATAGTGACAAAACCGACGCTAAAGTATTTTCGTCTATAACAGCATTATAATCTTTATAGTAAGCCTCAGCTTTTGCAATTAGATTTTCTTTTGCTTCTTTAATTCCCTCACCAGATTTTAAAGCTCCATAAATTGGAGTTCTTGGCCCTAAATTTCTTAACATAAATAGGATCAATTCAGATCCTACAACAGCTTCTTGAAAATAAACCTTAGGTATGGTGTATTTTGAGGAACTTTTTGTAGCATTTTCGATTAATGGAAGAGCTTCAGAATAGGTTTTATCAAGTTTATTCTTTTGATACCAAAGTGAAAAAGAGTTTTCTATGCTTTGCTTTTTCTCAAATACTTTGTTTTTCACCAATTGCTCACTTTGCCCTATAAAATATTTCCAATAATTACTAACTCTAGCATATTTAGAGGCGTATTGAATCCTAACCTTCTGACTTTTGGACATTTGTTCGTCCATAATATCTAATTTAATCTTACGAATTTTAACTCTTGCTGGTTGCTCAATTCCTACAGCTTCTTTAACACCCCAGGATGTCAGAAAGCGATCTGTACTTCCTGGATAGCCCATAATCATTGCATAATCTCCATCTTGAACTCCAGCAATCGAAACTGGTAGTGAATGTTTAGGCTTTAGTGGTTGATTTTCCTCATTATATGAAGAAGGATTATTTTCTTTATCTGCATATACTCTAAACATTGTAAAATCACCAGTATGTCTAGGCCACATCCAATTATCAGTATCCCCTCCAAATTTCCCGATTGAACTTGGTGGAGCTCCTACCAATCTTACGTCATTATAAATATTGTAGGTAAACATGTAATACAAGTTTCCGTAATAAAAAGATTTAACCTGTACAGCAAAGTCTTCTTTACTTTTACCCTCATTTGCAGAGGTTTTTAATGAATTAGAATTTGCACGTATTAATGAATCTCTTTCCTTCTCAGTCATGTCATCTTTAAGTCCTTGCAGAACCTTGTCAGTAACATCTAAAATATCGTTTAGAAACCAAACACCAAAATCTGCTGGAATTTCTTGTTCCTTAGTCATGGCCCAAAACCCATCTGTTAGATAATCATTTTCAGTAGTACTATTCGCTTGAATAGTTCCAAAACCACAGTGGTGATTGGTCATCATAAGACCTTGATTAGATATAATTTCACCAGTACAAAAACCACCACCTAAGGCAACAATAGCATCTTTTAAACTTGAATTATTGGCATTATAAATTTGTTCTGGAGTTAATCTTATACCACACTCTACCATATTTTTATAGGTAGCTTCACCAAGTAACATGGGCAGCCACATTCCTTCATCTGCTTTTACAAATAGCATGTTAATACTTAGAAAAATGGTAAATAGGAATTTAATTATAGATTTCATGTTGTAATAAGTTTAATTTGAGGCAAAAATAATATAATTTAAATACGTAGTTAATTAAATATCATTTCTTAATTAGAATCATCATACCATCTCGAACTGGCAACAGTAAATTAGTTACTCTTGGGTCTTGATGAACTTTCTGATTAAAAGCTTTTAAAGCAGCAGTTTCATGGTCATTTCTATCAGTAGGTTTTAAAACTTTACCACTCCAAAGAACATTATCTGCAATAATCCAACCCCCAGATCGAACACGATCAATAACTAAATCAAAATAATTAGAATAATTTTCTTTATCGGCATCGATAAAAACAAGATCCCATTCTAATTTTAGAGTTGGAATAATATCTAAAGCATTACCAACATGTAACTTAATCTGATTATTAAATTTTGATTTATTTAGAAAAGACTGAGTAAATGATGTTAACTCTTCATTAATATCAATTGTATGAATAATTCCATCTTTTTTCAACCCTTCTGCCATGCATAAAGCACTGTAACCGGTGTAAGTTCCGATTTCTAAAACATTATTCGGGATCAAAGCTTTTGAGTAAGAACTGAGAATTCTACCTTGTAGATGTCCAGATAACATTCTTGGTTGAAGAATTTGCAAGTGTGTTTGCCTGTTTAATTCGTATAGTAATTCTGATTCAGGTTCACAATTTTGTAAAGTGTATTGTTCGATTTTGGGATCTAAAAAATCCATTTTAATTCAAAACTTCCTTTACTAATTTAGATATTACAGCGCCATCTGCTTTCCCTTTTAATTTACCCATAGCCTTCCCCATAACTTTTCCCATATCTGACATTGAAGTTGCTCCAACTTGAGCTACAATAAGCTTTAATTCTTCACGAACTTCTTCTTCAGTTAATTGCTTTGGTAAATATTTTTCCAAGATTTTAGCTTGTAGCGCTTCTTCTTCAGCTAAATCTTCTCGGTTTTGATCGATATATATAGCATGGGCATCCATTCTTTGCTTATATAACTTTGAAATTAGTTGTAATGCTACTTCGTCTGAAATCTCACCTGTACTTCCTTCTTTTGTGTTCTCTAACAAAAAGGCAGATTTAACAGCTCTTAAAGTTGCTATTTCAACCTTTGCCTTTGAAAGCATGGCATTTTTTAAATCTACGGGTATTTGGTTTACAATACTATTACCCATTTAATCTACGTTGTCGTGTAAGAAACTGTTATTATCACTTAGACCAGACTCTTTCTCCCCACTATCGTTAATGTTTTCCCATAGTGTATACTTTGAGCTACTTGAGTCGTCAGAATATTTCACATCCTTTAAGTCAATATTTCTTCTTTTATAAGCAGGTTCACTCTCCATTTCATTTAAACCCAAAGGAGACCTAAGCTTTTCGGTAGCTTTTCTGATTCTTTCTATTCTCTCTTGTGATACTTCTCTAGATTCCAAAGGTTGATCTTCATTTGTATGAGGTTGATCTTCAGAATTATTGTTTTCTATAGTTAAATTCTCAAGAGTGGGTTCCTCCTCATCTTGCAGATCGATTTCTGGATTTAAGTTTTCATCGTCCTCAAGCAAAAATCTAATTTTTCCATCATCCTCTAATTTTGGTTGATGAGTAGTAGTATTTTCTGTTACTTGAGACTCTAAAGTTTCATCACTAGTGCTAAGGCCTAAATCTTGGTCTTCATTAAGAACATATTTAGTCATTTCATCTTCATAATCATGATCTACTATTGTAGTTTCCTCTTTAACTTCTTCAACTGTGTCAGAAAAAGATGGAATAACATCTTCTTTTATGATTTCATTATTGGCTTCTTCCTCTAAAAGCATTTTATTTTTCTTAGGCGCTTTCATTGAAAGTCCAGTATGAGGAAGGGTATTAAATCCTGTTGCAATAATAGTTACACATAACTTATCACCAAGAGATTCATCATATCCGTGTCCCCAAATAACGTCTGCAGTACTACCTGCTTCTTGTTGAATATAATCTGTTATGTCTGAAATTTCATCCATCAAAACTGCTTGAGAACCGTAAGTAATGTTAAGAAGAACATACTTAGCTCCATCTATATTGTTATCGTTAAGTAATGGAGAGTTTAATGCGCTCTCAACACATTTAGTTGCTCTGTTTTCACCTTCTGCCTCTGCAGAACCCATGATAGCAACACCACTATCTTTCATAACGGTGTTAACGTCGTTAAAGTCTACATTTATTTGTCCAGTTACTGATATTACTTCTGCAATTCCCTTAGCTGCAATGGCTAGAACGTCATCTGCATTTTCAAAGGCATTAACTAGAGTTAAATTCCCAAACATTTCCCTTAACTTGTCATTATTAATAACTAATAATGTGTCGACAGCCTCCCTCATTTTATCGATACCCTCTTCTGCCTGAGATCTTCTTTTTCTACCTTCAAAAGTAAATGGGACAGTTACAATACCTACTGTTAAAATTCCCATATCTTTTGCGGCTTGAGCGATTACAGGAGCTGCACCAGTACCTGTTCCTCCACCCATACCAGCAGTAACAAAAATCATTTTAGTATTTTTTGCTAGAATTTCATTTACATCTTCTAAATTTTCAATAGCTGCATTTTTACCAACATCAGGTATAGAACCTGCACCTCTACCCTCAGTTAAACTTTGTCCTAGAGGGATTTTAGTTGGAACTGGACTGGTATCTAAAGCTTGATGATCCGTATTACATACAACAAAGTCAACTCCTTTTATTCCTTGTCGATACATGTGGTTAACTGCATTACTACCACCTCCTCCAACACCAATTACTTTAATAATGGAAGATTGTTCTTTTGGTAAATCAAATTTCATCATGATTATTTTGTTTTTATTGTTAATCTACTTTTTCGTCAAAAAATGTTTTTAATTTCTCAAAAAAGCTTCCCTTATTTTTTTGGGAATGCATTCTTGTATTAATTTTTTCATTTCTAGACTTTAATAATTCAAATTGTTCAAATCCTTTTGCAACTAAACCTACACCTGTAGCAAAAAGCGGAGATGTTACATTAATATTGGTGTTAGAACTTAAATGTTCATTTGGGTAACCTACTCTTGAATCCATACCAGTTGTAAATTCTATTAACTGGTTCATATGCTTGAGTTGTGAACCACCACCAGTTACTACAATTCCGCCAATTAATTTCTTTTCATATCCAGAATTCTTAATTTCAAAATAGATATGTTCTAATATCTCAGACATTCTTGCGTTAATGATGTTAGCTAAATTAGTAACTGAAATTTCTTTAGGGTCTCTACCTCTTAGTCCTGGGATGCAGACTACTTCGTTTTCTTGACTTGTTTGAGTAACAGCAGATCCGAACTTTGTCTTCAACAATTCTGCTTGTCTTTGCATTATTGTACATCCTTCCTTAATATCCTCTGTAATAACATTTCCACCAAAAGGAATAACAGAGGTATGTCTTATTATACCATCGTGAAAAATTGCAATATCTGTGGTTCCACCGCCAATATCAACAAGAGCTACACCTGCCTCTTTTTCTTCACTACTAATTACAGCTGAAGAAGAAGCCAAGGGCTCTAAAATTAATTCAGAAACTTCTAGACCTGCTTTGTGAACACACTTAAAGATATTTCTTGCAGCAGCCATTTGTCCAGTAATAATGTGGAAATTTGCCTCTAACTGTACTCCGGACATCCCGATTGGGTCTTTGATACCTGGTTGTCTATCGACAATATATTCTTGTGGTAAAACATGAATAATCTCTTCTCCCGGCATCATAACAAGCTTATACATGTCATCAATTAGTTCATCTACATCTTTTTGAGATATTTCCTCTTCAATAGAATCTCTTGTAATCATTCCCCTATGTTGTAAACTTTTAATGTGTTGTCCGGCGATACCTACATTTACAACCTTTATTTCTATACCAGATTTAGCTTCTGCCTCCTCTACCGCTGCTCTTATTGACTGAACGGTTTTTTCAATATTGGACACAACTCCTCTTGAGACTCCCAAACTTGGGGCCTTCCCTATGCCTAAAATTTCAATTTTCCCATGATCAGTTTTTCTACCAACTAAGCAAGCTATTTTAGTGGTTCCTATATCTAATCCTACAACTATTTCTGGTGCATCCATATTAATTTCTTTTTGAACAGATTATTTGATTTTTATATATAACATTTAAAGTATCGTAATTATTTAGCTCTTTAATCTGAGGGCCGTTAGTGTAAAATAATTTGATTTTTTTAAACTTATTTTCCATATTTTCTGCTAATCCAAATAGTATTCTTTGATTACCTATTCTTGGAATAAATTCAAAGTAGCCATTATTATTGATGTGTATTTGGACAATTTGAGATTTTAAGAACGAGTCATTGTTAATTATTTTACTCATTTTAAATATTTTTTGGAAAATTGGTGACTTATGAAGAGTATCTAACTTAAATAAATTAAGATTTTCCGGAAACTTAATATTTCCAGAGAAGACCGGTAACCTACAAACATATGTACTGCTTAAAGGCATTAAAAATCCACTTTCATCAATGTAGAAGTTTTTCTCAGGGACTTGACTTACAAATCTAGCAATCGGAGTTCTTTTATTAATTTCTAATTCTAAATCACCATTATTATTAAAATAAACTTCTGCAGAATTTACCGCAGGATGACTACACAATCTGCTTTCAATTGTGGAAAAATAAATTTCTTCTTTAAGTGATACATTTTTTACAATACCAATGGATGATAAAAGAGAATTAATTTCAGATTTTGTTATAAAGTCATGATGATTATCATCTATAATTTTTATAGAAATATTCTTAATTTTTATTTTTTGATATTTGCCAGAAATGAAACTTGAGGGAATAAACCATGCTGTAACTAAAGCTACCCAAAAAAATATGTGAAATATTTTTTTAATCATCTTGATTGCAAATATTTAATGAGATCATCAACCCACTGGTCTATATCACCTGCACCTATTGTAAGAAGCAAAAAATCAGATTCTAAATCTAGATGAGTAAACAGTTCTGAAGGTGAGTGAATTAATTTTTTATTATCCAGATTGACTTTTTCTAATAAAACATCTGAACTAACTCCTTCAATTGGCTTTTCTCTTGCAGGGTATATAGGTAGAAGAAATAAATCATCTAAAAGAGAAAGGCTTTGTGCAAATTCATTTAAAAAATCTTGAGTTCTTGAAAACAAGTGAGGTTGAAAAATTCCTATCAGTTTTTTGTCAGGATAAAATTCTTTAACAGCACTTAAGAGAGAAATTATTTCGTTAGGATGGTGAGCATAATCGTCAATGTAGGTGATTTTAGAATTATCGAATTGAATTTCAAACCTTCTTTTCACCCCTTTATAAGAACTTAAACCAATTCTAATTTCATCTAAACTTATTTCATTTACTATACAAGCAAGAGCTGCACCCGCAGCGTTTAATAAATTATATTTTCCTGGCATTTTAAGAGAAAAATCCTTGTGTATTATACCTCCATAACTAAAATCAAAAAGATATTTGCCATTACTAATTTTAACATTTATAATTCTTAAATTACACTGATCTCCAAAGCCATAAACCAGATTTTCGTCAAAAAATTTACTGATGCTTTCTTCAACGATGAATTTATTTTGATTTTTTAATAGTTTACTGAATTCTAAAAAGCTATTATATAAATTTTCTTTAGTTCCATATATATCTAAATGATCCGGATCAATTGACGTTAAGACTATAGAATCTGGATTCAATTTTAAAAAAGACTTGTCGTATTCGTCAGCTTCCATTACAGATAAATCACCGTTGCCTAATAAAAAATTGGATTCGTAATTAGAAGTAATACCACCAACGAAACATGCTCCTACTTTGTGAGCAGTTTTTAATATATGTGCAACCATGGAACTTATAGTTGTCTTGCCATGTGTTCCCGCAACTGCAATGGTTTTATACAAATTAGATATTTCTCCAAGTACATCAGATCTTTTTAATAAATTAAAATCATGGTTTTGAAAAAAGGTTAATTGTTTATTCTCATAATTAATTGCTGGTGTATAAATAACTAAATCAATGGAATTTATGTCATCAATTAAAGTTATATCGTCCTCATAAAAAATCTCTGCCCCATTACTTACTAACTTGCTTGTAATTGATGATTGAATTTTATCATATCCAGAAACCTTTATTTTTTTTGAAATAAAATAATAAGCCAAAGCACTCATTCCAATGCCTCCAACACCAATAAAATGTACTTTTTTTATTTCAGCGCTATGCATTGGAGCTAATTTTAAAAATTTCTTTTATGATGTCTTTACTCGCATTTGGTTTACCTAAAGCTTTAGAGTTTTTTGAAATTTCATTTAAAAGTTCTTTATCATTTAAAATAGAAATGGCTTTTGATAAAAGCAGTTCAGTTTGATCATCTTTCACTAAAATAGCTGCAGAATGATCAACTAATGACATGGCGTTTTTGGTTTGGTGATCTTCTGAAACATTTGGAGAAGGAACTAAAATACTGGGTTTACCAGCCAAAGTTAGTTCACTAATTGACAGTGCTCCTGCTCTAGAAATAACTAAATCTGAAATGCTATAAGCTAAGTCCATTCTGTTGATAAAGGCAGTTGCTTGAATATTCTCCAACTTTTTTTTGGCTAATAAAGCTTCAACTTCATCAAAGTATCTTTTTCCAACTTGCCAAATCAATTTAATATTCTTATCAGATAAGCTATTCATTGATTTAATAATGCCATTATTAATAGACTTTGCACCCAAACTTCCACCTAATACCAAAATAACTTTTTGATTTTTTTTGATATTGAAATAATTTCTTCCTTCATTAATTTTAGTACTTAAATCTTCTATGTCTTTTCTAACTGGATTACCAGTTAAAACTATTTTTTTGGGATCGAAAAATGTCTCCATATTTTCATAAGCAACACAAATTTTGATAGACTTTTTACTTAACCATTTATTGGTTAAGCCTGCAAAAGAATTCTGTTCTTGAATTAGAGTAGGGATGCCTAATTTCTGAGCCATTTTTAAGGTTGGGCCACTTGCATAACCTCCAACACCTACAACTACATTCGGTTTAAATTTTACCAATATCTTTTTTGCATTATTAAAGCTTTGCAGTAATAAAAATGGAAATTTCAGATTCTTTAATAAGGATGGTATACTTAGAGACCTTTGTATACCTACTACCTTTAAACCTATAATTTTAAAACCATGTTCTGGAATTTTCTCCATCTCCATTCTACCCTCAGCACCAATAAATAAGATTTCAGCATTTTTTTTCTCTAATAAAATTTGCTTTGCAATTGCAATTGCAGGATAAATATGCCCTCCTGTTCCGCCTCCGCTTATGACAACTTTAAAATTAGACATTATTGGATTCATTATAAACAGTAGAACTTACATTTAAAATAATACCTAGAGACACACAAGTAAATAAAATTGAGGTTCCACCCATACTAATTAGCGGAAGTGGCTGACCCGTAACGGGGAAAAGATTGACTCCAACTCCCATATTTATAAATGATTGGAAAATCAACATAAAACTTAATCCAAATACCAAGTAAGAAGCAAATTTGCTATCTACTTTATTCATAATTCTAATCGCTCTAAAAAATAGAATCATATATAAAAGTAATAAACCAATGCCTCCAATAATAGAACCAAATTCTTCGATGGAGGAAGCATAAATAAAATCTGATTGCGCTGAATATAAATCATTTTTAACGTGACCCTTACCAGGACCTTTACCAAATAAAAAACCATTAGCAACAGCTCTCTTAGCCATCTCAGCTTGATAGTTTTCTTGTTTATCCCCGCTACCATAACTCATCATTCTTTTTTCCCAAGTATCGACCCGAGGTAAAAACCCAGGAAAGGCCATATTTAGTAAAATCAAAAATAAAAACCCAACAATAGCTGTTCCAATAATTGAAGCAAGATGAGTGATTTTTGCTCCACCTATAAACATCATAGTGAAACATACTATTAGCAACATAGCAGCTGTTGAAAAATCGGCAGGTAATATTAACCCACAGATAACTAATACGGGCCATAAAATGGGCATTAACCCTTTTTTAAAATCTTTAATATCATCTTTTTTTGTAGTCAAGGTTCTGGAGACATATAGTATTAGAATAAGTTTAGCAAAATCAGATGGTTGGAATCCCATAATCCAACGAGAAGCATTTCCTTTACTAACTCCAAATAGAAGGGTTACAAACAACAATATAATAGAAACAAAAATTCCTATTTGAGATAGTCTGGAAAAATACTTGTAGGGGAAAAATTGAAGATATATTATTAAAATAATGCCAATAATAATAATTATAGTGTGCTTGATAATATATGGAGCAACATTACCGCCGGCAATTCTAAAGGCTAGATTAGAACTGGAACTGTAAGCCATTATAATAGAATATAAAGAAAGTAAAATGATGACTGTCCAAATCACCTTATCACCTTTTAAATATTTTTCAATAAAATTTTGCATTTATCAGCTCTTATATTAGAGATTTAAAATAATCTCCTCTCAATTTATAATTCTCATGGGTTGGAAAACTTGAACATGCTGGAGAGAAGAGAACAGTAAGATTTTGTGTTTCATTCAGCATTGCCATATTTACAGCATTCTTAATATCTGATATTTGGGTATACTTAACCTTAGAACCAAACTTATATTTTAGATTCGTCTCATGCTGTCCATAATAGATGATTTCCTCTACTTTAGAGATAACTAAGTCATAAATGACATCTAAATTTCTTTCATTTTTTGTTTGACCAACAATCCAGAGTACAGGACCATCCATATTTTCTAAAGAAAATGCCGTTGCTTCAACATCAGTAGATTTGGAGTCATTGACCCACAACTTCCCATTTAATTTTGAAAAAAACTCCAAACGATGCTCAATAGAAAAAATGGCATCTAATGATTTTTTTCTGGTTTCTAATAATTGATTTTTAAGTGAGGTCTTTTGAACTAGTTTCATTTTTTGAATTTATAATGATCTTACGGCACTTTTAAATTGATGACCTCTATCCTCATAACTCTTAAACAAATCAAAACTTGCACATGCAGGAGACAACAAAACATTGTAACCTTTTTTAGCAATTCTATAGCTTATCTGAACGGCTTGTTCTGCACTATTAGCTTCAAAAAAAGATTCTACAATTGAACCAAAGGTTTCTTTAATTTTTGAATTGTCTTTTCCTAGACAAACAATTCCAAGAACTTTTTGCTTTACCAAACCCTCTAAAACAGAATAATCATTTCCTTTATCTACTCCACCAACAATCCATATAGTGGGTTGCTGCATACTTTCCAAGGCATACCATGTAGAATTCACATTAGTTGCTTTGGAATCGTTTATAAAATTAATTCCATGAATTTTCGCCACATCTTCTAATCGATGTTCAATATTTTGAAAATCTGATAAACTGTCTCGAATTATTTCTTTTCTTATATCTAATACTCTAGCTGCAACTCCTGCAGCCATCGAATTAAATAAATTGTGTTTGCCTTGCTTGGCCAGTTGGTGTATGGACATAATTGTTGTTTTTTTGTTGTTTATATTGATGTTAATTTGATTTTCTTCAACCCAAGAACCAGTTACTAATTGTTTAGTAATTGACACTGGATGGAATTGGTGTAATTTTTTATTTTTTGATGAAACCCAATCAGAAATTACTTGATCGTCGTAGTTGTACACGAGATGATCATTAGTCTTCATGTTTTGATTAATTCTAAATTTACTTTTGGAATATTTTGAAAAATCTCCCTCATATCTATCTAAATGATCTGGAGAAATGTTTAAAATAATTGCAATATCTGCCTTGAAATCAAACATTCTATCTAGTTGAAAACTGCTTAACTCTATAACATAAAAGTCAAATTTTTCTAATGCTACAGACAGCGCATAGCTCTCTCCTATATTTCCTACTGCTTTAACTTTTAATCCAGCATTTTTAAGAATATAAGTGACCATAAGTGTGGTAGTAGTTTTCCCATTGGTTCCCGTGACACATATTTTCTTAGCATCACAGAAATAACTTGCAAACTCTATTTCACTTATAACTGGTTTTGAATTTTTGATATAATACTCCACCATTGGATGCTTATCATCAATCCCTGGACTTGTAACTAATAAATCGTTATTTAAAGCTTTGGTATTGTTATAATTTTTCTCAATCCATTTGACGTTATATTCACTTAAAAGTTCTTTAGTTGATGATGTAATTTGGTCGTCATTAAATAATAAGACTTCTATGTTTTTTTTCTTCGCTAATACAGCAGCTCCAACTCCACTTT
>Ga0233444_10000283_pt1 | contig 70296 bp, 67 predicted proteins | sample SI_124_October20_6_FD_182792 | JGI IMG/M metagenome (GOLD analysis project Ga0233444, IMG submission 182792) | Seawater microbial communities from Saanich Inlet, British Columbia, Canada - SI_124_October2016_10_MG | ecosystem: Environmental > Aquatic > Marine > Inlet | place: Canada: British... | reverse complement strand
GAACCGGCACGGCCGTGAAGCCGAGGGATTTTAAGTCCCTTGTGTCTACCAATTTCACCACCCAGGCATCCGTCTTATTATACAGAAGGTTTTGCCATTTGTTTATCCCTTTTCACAATATAATTAATTATAGGTCAATTGATATTGGGCTTCGATGCTTTCTTTGGTCAAAATACCAACAATATCTTCTTCTACCGGGCTAATTCTGCGTGTGACATAGAGTGCTTCCGCTTCACTTTTAGCGAGTAGTGCCGCCGCCGCATCAAGGCTATGGTTAACCGATACTTTTGTCAGCGATTTACGTGATGCAGGGATAGACAATAGCTCAAGCTCCGTTTCTGCTTCTTCATTCACTGCCAATGCAAGATCAGCTGCCAACAATAATACTTTGGTATTTTCTTGCTCTATCACAATCCACAACGGGTTATTTTCTAAGGCTTGTTTTGCTTGTTTTGCTTGTTCTCGTGTGATGATTGGCGGCAGGATAACGAAATCCACCTGCATCGCCTTGCTGACATTAATTCGCCGTAATGCTTGGCTCAAGGGATCATTCCGATAATCAAGGCCTCGCTTTCTTAACAAAACTAAAAAAGCCGAATCCAATTTGAACAATTCAAATACCACAATGCTAGAAAAGACAATCGCCAACATGCCCGGCAAAATAATATGGGGATTTGATGTTAGCTCAAGCAAAGCCATTAATGCCGCAAGTGGGGCCTTTAATGTCGCGCCCATCATGGCACACATACCAATAATGGCGTAAAAACCGATCGATGAGGACAGTTCTGGAAAAACAGCATGGCCAATGTGGCCTAAAATAGCACCCGCAGCAGCGCCAATTACGAGGGTTGGGCCAATTAAACCGCCGGGGATACTCAAACCAACACAGGCTGAGGAAAGAATCAATTTCAAAATCAGTAACAAAACTAAAGTAGGGATAGCCAATTCAGTCAAATGGGCCGTATTGATTAGGTTATAACTCATACCCATGACATCGGGCACGAGTAGGCCTCCCAGTCCGACTAATAAGCCCGCCAATGTTGTCCGCTGCCATATCGCTCTCTTAACTATAAACCCTGAAAAGAAACTCAAACTACGAATAAACCACACAGCCATTAGTCCGACAAATAACCCTAATAAGATAATATAAGGTACTTCCCACAATGATTGCATCGGACTCGCAACGAGCCCAAAAAAAGGCGGTTCTTCAAAGACCAAACGTCCCAATACGGCACCGCTTACAGAAGACAAAATGATCGGGATAAATGTCGCAATGTGGTATTCCATCATGATGACTTCCATGGCAAAAATCACACCCGCTATTGGCGTATCAAATGAAGCGGCAATGGCTGCTGCGCCAGATGCCACTAAAATTCGTGTCGCATTATTTGGTAATTCTAAATTGGTTCCAAGGGCGCTCCCACTGGCAGCGCCTAGATGGACACTTGGGCTCTCTCGGCCAACAGAATGACCGCTTATCAATGCAATAGCCGCTCCAATAAATTGGCGAACGGCATTCGCTAACGGCATTCTCCCTTCATGATAAGACAAGCGTTCTATTACATGGACAACGCCTGTGCCGCGTTGTTGCGGATCTAAACCGTTAAATAGCAGTCCAACCATCAAGCCTCCGATGACTGGCAAACCGATCACCCATGACCAATGCACACTGGCAAAGTCTTCGACTAAGCCGGAGGGGAAAATAGAGATTTGAACCTGATCAATCAACAAGCGGAAAACGATGATACTCGCCCCCGCTAGTAACCCAGTTAGCGTCGCTAAAATATACAGCCTTAACTGTAACCAGAGGAGAAATAATGTCTTAGTCTTACTAACAATGGATCTAACTGCTCCTATAGACTCTGCTGAGACACATCAAATCACACCGAGAAACGGTGATCCCGCTCTGGGTTCTGATTCAAATGTTCTTGATGTTTTTTAATGATGGGTAACACTTCGTCAGGACTATCGACCACGTAGAATAAGTCTAAATCTTCTTCGCTAATACAACCTTGTTTTAATACTTCGGCTTTCAACCAATCTAATAACCCACTCCAGAATGAGGTGCCATAGAGGATGATCGGAAAATCTAAAATCTTTTTAGTTTGAATGAGCGTGATCGCTTCAAAAAACTCATCTAAAGTCCCAAAGCCTCCTGGGAAAACAACATAGCCCATCGAGTATTTAACAAACATCAGTTTACGAACAAAAAAGTAGCGAAATGACAAGCTAATGTCTTGCGTTTCATTTGGTGACTGCTCAAATGGCAATTCGATGTTCAACCCTACTGACTGACCGCCTTGGCCATAAGCTCCTTTGTTGGCTGCTTCCATAATACTTGGGCCACCACCACTGATAACCGAGAATTTCGCTTGTGATAAGTCTCGTGCCACTTTAACGGCAGCTTGATAATACTCGGACGTTTCTGGCAAACGAGCACTGCCAAAAATTGAGACGGCGGGTCCTAAATCATTCAGTGTTTCGATCCCATCGATTAATTCAGACTGGATTCGAAAAACACGCCATGATTCTGAGGTTTTAAAATTTTCCATTTCGTTTTATCACTACCTTAAGATTGATGACCTTCGTATGACGATAAAGAAAACACTTTGACTTTGCAAACACAACCTCTCACCATCCTATCTAGCCTTGTCTAATAAGCTTAGATAGTTGATAACTGCTCATTCAGTTATCAGCCCTTCTGGGTTATCATAGTTGTTTTATTCAGTCTGTCTGGCAGGTGTTATGAAGGTTTTAGTTGTTGGTGGCGGTGGTCGTGAACATGCATTAGCATGGAAATTGATTCAATCTCCCCGTTGTGAGCAAGTCTACGTTGCCCCTGGCAATCCTGGGACAGCAGCTGAGAAAAATATTGAAAATGTGGCTATTGGTGTCGAAGACATCGATCAACTTGTCGCTTTTGCTAAAGAAAATAAGATTGGCTTAACCATTATTGGGCCAGAAGTACCTTTAGTTATGGGTATCGTAGATGCTTTTAACGCAGTGGGATTACGTTGCTTTGGCCCATCAAAAGAAGCAGCTCAACTGGAGGCCTCCAAGAGTTTTACCAAAGACTTTCTTGCGCGTCATGCAATTCCAACTGCAGCTTACCAAGTCTTCTCTGATCAGACTCCCGCCATCGCTTATATTAAAGAGCAAGGTGCTCCCATTGTCGTAAAAGCGGATGGTTTAGCCGCAGGCAAAGGCGTGATCGTCGCGATGAAAGAACAGGATGCAATTGATGCTGTTACCGATATGTTGTCCGGTAATGCCTTTGGCGAAGCTGGTCACCGTGTGGTCATTGAAGAGTTTATGACGGGTGAAGAAGCCAGTTTTATTGTAATGGTCGATGGCACAAATATCCTGACACTGGCTACATCACAAGATCACAAAGCCAGAGATAATGGTGACCAAGGTCCTAATACAGGCGGTATGGGTGCTTATTCTCCTGCTCCAGTCGTTACACCAGAAATTCATGATCGTATTATGGCTGAGGTGATCGAGCCGACAGTCAAAGGTATGGCAGATGATGGTCGTCCGTATACCGGGTTTTTATATGCTGGATTGATGATCGATCAACAGGGTGCTCCCCGTGTCGTTGAATACAACTGTCGTTTTGGTGACCCTGAAACCCAACCAATTTTAATGCGCTTGCAATCGGATCTTATCCCTTTATGTGAAGCCGCTATTGATGGCAAGTTAAATACTGTCGGTGTGTCATGGGATCCCCGTGCTGCAGTCGGTGTCGTGTTAGCTGCTGGTGGCTATCCCGATGCGTATCGTAAAGGCGATGTCATTGCTGGCCTTAATGCCAACAACGATGTTGATTGCAAAGTTTTCCAAGCGGGCACTGCCGCACAAGGTGATGATGTCGTCACATCGGGTGGGCGTGTTCTATGTGCCACAGCACTCGGTAACAGTGTGAGCGATGCACAAGCAAAAGCTTACTCCATGATCAAACAGATTAGTTGGCCTGATATGTATTACCGCACAGATATCGCTTATCGTGCTATCGCACGAGATGCCTAGCACTTTTAGCTTAAACCTTATGAAGGCTTTATGTCTGTAGCCCACCCTATTATTGCTGTCACAGGTTCATCTGGTGCAGGCACTTCGACCGTCAAAAATGCTTTTGAAGACATCTTCCGTCGTGGTGATATAAAACCCGTTGTCGTAGAAGGTGATAGCTTTCACCGCTTTGATCGAAAGGAAATGCAAGCTGAAGTCCTTAAAGCTGAAGCAAAAGGCGAGACATTAACCCATTTTGGACCCAAAGCGAACTGTTTAGATCGACTAGAAGCGTTATTCCAAAATTATGCTGAAACTGGCAAAGGCGAACGCCGGTTCTATATTCATACCAATACGAAAGGACTTCCTTTTGAACAGCCTGCTGGTACTTTTACCCCTTGGAAACAGCTAGATGGTGTGAGTGACCTTTTGTTCTACGAGGGCATGCATGGCGGCGCTGTAACCGATGAAATTAATATCGCGCGTTTTGTTGATTTAATGATTGGTGTTGTGCCGGTGATGAACTTGGAATGGATCCAAAAAATTAAGCGTGATTGCACCAATCGGGGTTACTCTGAAGAAGCCGTGGTCGATATTATCTTAAAGCGAATGCCCGACTATATTCATCACATCACACCCCAATTTTCGCGAACACATATCAATTTTCAGCGTATTCCCTTAATTGATACCTCACACCCCTTTGTCATGCGTGAAATTCCAACAGACGATGAGAGTCTGGTTGTGATTCGTTTTAAAAACCCTAAGCTGGCTGACTTTCCTTATTATCTCAGCATGTTAAAAGATTCTTTTATGTCTCGCCCTAACAATATCGTCATTCCTGCCACTAAAATGGAGCTGGCTATGGAAGTGATACTAGCGCCTTTCGTAGAAGAAATAATGAATAAAAAACGTCAAAGCCACTAAACTAGCTTATTATTTTATTATGAACTATTGGTCCATTAGACAAGCCGTTAAAACACTCCGATCCGGCGGTGTTATTGCCTACCCTACCGAAGCTGTCTTCGGCCTAGGTTGTGATCCCTGGGATGAAGCCGCCGTTAACCGCATTCTCGATATCAAACAGCGGCCTTGGCATAAAGGCTTGATTTTGATTGCCAGTGATTTCAATCAGCTGGCCGACTTTATTGAACCTCTTTCCCCCGAGACATTACAACAAATTGAAGCGACATGGCCTGGCCCTGTTACTTGGTTATTACCTGCGAAAGATACGACGCCCGACTACTTGACGGGTGAACATGCCACCATTGCCGTCCGCATCACCGCACATCCCATTGCCCATGAATTATGTAAAGCCGCTGGTCATGCCTTGGTATCCACCAGCGCTAATATTGCTGGTATGCCACCAGCCAAAAACCATCGTCAAGTGCGCTGGCAGTTACCAGAAGTTAACGCCATTGTGACTGGCCACTGCGGCGAAGCAACCCAACCTTCACAAATTCGAGATGCCCAAACAGGAACTATACTCCGATGACACAACCCAATATTACTGCCGTTCGAGATTACTTACTCGGCCTTCAAGATCGTATATGTCAACAACTTGAAGCGGTTGATGGCAAAGAAAAATTTGTTGAAGATGCATGGGAACGTACGGATGGTTTAGCGGGGGGCGGACGAACACGTGTCCTCAATGACGGTGCCGTATTTGAACAAGGCGGTGTTAATTTCTCGCATGTTCGCGGCACTAGCATGCCGGCCTCTGCAACTGCCAACCGGCCTGATCTCGCCGGCCGTAGCTTTGAAGCTATTGGTGTGTCTTTAGTCATCCACCCTAACAACCCTTATGCACCGACATCACACGCCAATGTCCGATTCTTTATTGCACAAAAAGAAGGTGAAGAACCTATTTGGTGGTTTGGTGGTGGCTATGACTTAACCCCCTATTATGGTTTTGAAGAAGATGCAGTTCATTGGCATCAAACCGCTAAAAATGCCTGCGATCCCTTTGGCGAAGATGTCTACCCCAAATACAAAAAATGGTGTGATGACTATTTTTACCTTAAACATCGTGATGAAACGCGCGGTGCAGGCGGCTTATTTTTCGATGACTTAAATGAAGGTGGTTTTGAGCATTGTTTTAAATTTTTACAAAGCGTGGGAGATAGTTATACCCAGGCCTATGTGCCAATTGTAGAGCGACGTAAGGACACACCGTTTGGCGAACGCGAACGTGATTTTCAACTCTACCGACGTGGCCGTTATGTTGAATTTAACTTAGTTTATGATCGCGGTACGTTATTTGGCCTGCAATCTGGTGGACGAACAGAGTCAATTTTGATGTCATTACCGCCGCTTGTGAAATGGCGTTATAACTGGCAGCCTGAGCCGGGAACAGATGAAGCTAAGTTATATGGGGTATTTCTTAAACCGCAAAATTGGCTTGCTTTAACCTAAGTCTAATGATTTCGCCATAACTACATGTACTGAATAAGGTTTTACCAGCTTTACATTGTTACATTATTCCTACGAGACTCACATTTTGTAATAAATACTTATGGTATAAATTAGCCAATGTCTAACAAAGAACCGCTTATTTTATGCTTGCACAATTAGAGTCGATCCTCATTACCTACCAGAAGTTAGGTAATGCTGAAAATGATAGTACAGACTTACGTCTCAGAAAAGCATCTCTATTGCTCATCCCGCTTATTATCGGCGTCCTCGCTATTCCTTGGGGTCTAATTTATATCGGCTTTGGGTACTATTTATCTGCCGCTATACCTTTATCCTATAGTGTTATCTCTGCTCTTAGCATCTGGTATCTAGCAAAAACAAAAAACATCATTCCTATGCTGCAAACTCAACTGCTCTTAGTGCTTTTTTTACCCTTCTGTTTAATGTGGTCCTTAGGTGGCTTTGCTGCCGGTAGTTTTGTGATGATTTGGGCCTTTTATGCCCCTATTGCTGCCTTAATCTACGAATCAGAGCAACGTGCAATGCAATGGTTTCTCGGCTTCGTAACCCTAGTCATTATCTCCGGACTTATTGACCAAAGCCTTATTTCATCTATCCAAACAATGCCAGTCATTGCGATAGAACTTTTTTTTGTACTCAACCTATCTATGGGTTCGATAGGCATCTTCTTTATTATTCAGCATTTTATCAAGGAGAAAGAGAAGAGCGCAGATGCCTTGTTACAAAAAGAACATACGGCCTTATTACAAACAACAGCAGAGTTAAGGCAAGCGCACAATGACCTTGAACAACTTGCACATCACGATCCGTTAACACAATTAACAAATAGGGCTCGCTTATCACATCGGCTAGACCAGCTCATCCACGCTGCAAAACGTAGTCAGCACAAATTTGCTATTTTCTTCATTGATTTGGATAACTTTAAGCATATCAATGATACCTATGGTCACCCGATGGGCGATCATATCCTCGTCGCTGCCAGCGAACGATTAAAAGCCATCGCACGGGCTGAAGATGTCATTGCTCGCTTTGGCGGTGATGAGTTTGTATTCGCCGTACAGCTTAATGATTTGGCCACTGACACCCTACCCGTTGCAAAACGTATCTTGGAATCCTTTTCTGACACATTTGAAATTAACGGTGTCACATTGCATATTACACCCAGCATTGGTATTGCACTCTATCCCGATAATGGTGGCTCCACAGATATGCTCTTAAAAAATGCCGATACAGCCATGTATCGTGCTAAACACAATGGTCGCAATAATTTTTGTTACTATTCAGAACAATTGACCACTGAAATTGCAAGTCGAATGGACATTGAGGGCATGCTGCGACATGCCCTCGAGCGAGACGAGTTCTCCTTACGGTTTCAAGTACAAGTTGATGCAATACAACAAAAAATACATGGCTTAGAAGTGCTATTACGCTGGCATCAACAGGACAAAGGCTTTATTCCACCTGATATTTTTATACCCATTTCTGAAGACAGTGGGCAAATTTATGCGATTGGACACTGGGTAATAGAGCAGTCTTGCCAATTTATGGTGCAGTTACTGTCTCAAGGTTATGATCTACCCCACATATCCATCAATGTTTCTGGCATTCAGTTTATGCATGAACAATTTGTATTCGATGTTAAGCATATTCTTCAAAAAACGGGCCTTGAGGCCAAATACGTTGAATTGGAATTAACGGAAAGTGTCATCATGAATGATCGCTCACAGACACTCAGCAATTTGCATCAATTAGCCGATATGGGAATAGCACTTTCTATCGATGATTTTGGTACTGGCTATTCTTCCTTGAGCTACCTTAAAAAACTACCCGTTGATACCATCAAAATTGATCGTAGCTTTGTCTGTGATATTTGTACTGATGATGAAGATAAAGCAATCACTGAGGCCATTATTGTCCTTGGCAAAGCATTAAACCTTAAAATCATTGCTGAAGCTGTCGAACACATTGACCAGCTAAACTACTTAACCTCTCAAGGATGCCATTTAATACAAGGTTATTTATTTAGTAAACCGGTTAATGCCGATGAACTCACCCGGCTCTTAAATAAGCCCCAGGAATTGTTTGATGATATCAAAATACTCACTAGCTAACCCCCCAACAAGCACTGATTGGTTTTGATAAAACAAGAGGCGTTAATGTTAGTTACATTATGCTTTGATCGTCAAATTAACCTGGCTTATAATCCCAGTACATTGTTTAGCAACTAATCTTCAGGCAAATCGTCAAACTCTTTTTGCTTAGAATCAGACCATTCTTCCAATAAGTCAGGGTCTTGCATCATGGCCATAATATTTTGCATTGCCGCAAGGTGCTGCTGATCTTGCTTTTGAAACATTTCCATTCCATGCGCTTTGCTCATTTCAGTTATTTCGTCAAAAGAGTCAGCTGTAAATGCTTCATCACACGCGCCACCAAGTTGTTTACAAGTCATCGTTTTCATAATTGTTCTATTCTTTAAATGATATTTATTTTTAATCGTTGAATTCTACAATATGCCCCAACCTTAATTGGATTTTTTTTGAAATACTATCCATCACTCGCCAAAGAAGCCAGTTGATCTGCTTGATACTCATTAATTAGCGGTTCGAGCATTTGTTCTAAATCGCCAGCCATCACTTCGGCTAATTTATAGAGCGTTAGATTGATGCGGTGATCCGTCATGCGACCTTGTGGGTAGTTGTAGGTACGAATACGTTCACTCCGATCACCACTGCCAACTTGTAACTTTCTTGTTTCAGCTTGTTCTGAGTCAATCTTGTCTTGTTTTTCAGCCATAATTCGCGCTTGTAGTACCGACATCGCTTGAGCACGGTTTTTATGCTGTGAGCGTTGGTCCTGACATTCAACCACAATCCCTGTTGGTAGATGGGTCAACCGAATCGCTGAATCCGTTTTGTTAACATGCTGACCACCGGCACCAGAGGCACGGAAGGTATCGACCCGTAAATCAGCCGGGTTGATGTCTATCTGATCCACTTCATCGGCCTCGGGCATGATGGCAACGGTACACGCTGAGGTATGAATTCGACCTTGAGATTCTGTCTCCGGTACACGTTGTACGCGGTGACCACCACCTTCGAATTTGAGCCTTGAATAAGCACCATCACCGATGACTTTAATGACGACTTCTTTGTAGCCACCATGTTCGCCTTCTTGGGCCGTAATAAGCTCCACTACCCAGCGACGACCTTCTGCATATCGGCTATACATTCGGTACAAATCCCCGGCAAAAATAGCGGCTTCATCGCCCCCTGTACCAGCCCGAACTTCGAGGAAAATATTACGCTGATCATTGGGATCTTTTGGCAATAATAATTTCTGTAATTCCACTTCTAAATCTTGCTCATTTTTCTGTGCTTCGGACAATTCTTCTTTGGCCATTTCACGCATTTCTGCATCGTCTTCTTCCATCATTATTTTAGCTTCTTCGATGGCGGTTAGACTGTCTTTGTAAGCATTGAAATTTGTAACGACAGGTTCAAGTTGCGCGTACTCTTGAGACAGTGCACGGAATTTATTTTGGTCTGCCATCGTTTCTGGTTCAGACAATAACCCGCTAATTTCTTCATGGCGTTCTACTAGGGTTTCAAGTTTGTGTTTGATCGATTCTTTCACTGTTTTTAATCCTTAAGATTGAACAGGCTTCTGGCCGCTTCAATCAGATTGTTGTCTACATCTGAACCCGACTGGCGAAGCTGCCGACTCGGTTCGTGTAGTAATTTATTCGTTAGGGTTCGGGCTAGCTCATCCAACACTTGCTCAGGTAAAGCGCCTTGTTCTAATTGCTTTTTTGCTTTTTGAAGTAAGTAATTACTTTCTTCTTCTGCATTCTCTCTAATAGCTCTAATGATTGGAACTGCGTCTTGCGTTCGTAGCCAACTCATGAAATGTTCGACTTGGCTGTCAATAATTTCTTCGGCTTGTAGCGCAGCATCACGACGCGACTGTAAGTTCTCTTCTATAATGTCATGCAGATCATCGACGCAATATAAATAGATGTCTTCTAAGTTACCTACTTCGGGTTCGATGTCTCTTGGCACTGCAATATCAACCATAAAAATAGGCCGACGTTTCCGTTCTTTTAGAGCGCGTTCGACAGTCCCTTTCCCGAGAATAGGTAGCTGACTTGCGGTCGAGCTAATGACGATATCAGCCTCAGCAATATGGGTCGGCATTTCACTTAAGTTGATCGCATAACCATCGACTTGGGTAGCAAGGTGATGGGCTTTTTCAATCGTCCGGTTGGCAATAATAATACGTCCGATACCATTATCATGAAGGTGTCTTGCTGCCAATTCAATCGTCTCCCCAGCGCCAATTAAAAGGGCTGTTGATTCGGCTAAATTTGTGAAGATTTGTTTGGCTAAACTGACCGCTGCAAAAGCAACTGAAACCGGGCTGTTTCCGATCGCGGTATCGGTGCGAACTTGCTTGGCAACAGTGAAAGCATGTTGGAACAATCTGCCGAGAGATTTGCCAACAGATCGATGGTGAAGGGCATCACTATAGGCCGTCTTAATTTGTCCTAAAATCTGTGGTTCACCCAAGACCATCGAATCCAATCCACAAGCAACTCGAAGTAAGTGACGAATAACGTCATCACCTTCATGTTGATAGAGATATTCATCTAAGCTGTTGGCTTGGGCGTTATGATATTGATGTAACCATTCGCCGATATTGATTGCATCGTCTTGTTCAAGGTGACAATAGACCTCAGTCCGATTGCAGGTAGAAACAATCACAGCTTCAATGACGCCTGGCTGGGCTTTTAATGCTGTCAGAGCACCTGGTAATGTTTCAGGATTAAATGCGATATTTTCCCGAATACCAACGGGTGCTGTAGTGTGATTGACGCCATAGGCCACGAGTTGCATCAGGTCTACTCGCCTCGGTTACTATTTTGAGATGAGTCCTGAATTTGGGCACAGCCAACGTTAGCCACCGCAACAAATTGGACAATCCTATTGTTATAGTACTTATTAATGCTTAAGATAAAGTGTCTTGGCATAAAATCGAAAGTCATGACTTGCTTAGATACGTCTTTGGTGATGGTTTGGGTCAAAATGCTGTTAAACTTGCAGCAGTTACTTAATATTTGTTGTCTGTTTGGTTAGTGCAATGGAACATTCTAACAAAATCAATCGATCAGGTCGTTTTATTATGGATTTATCGCAAGCAATTTGGAAGAAACTTAGCTGTTTTACACGGACTAGTTCGCTCACCACTGCTTTGGTCATACTCTCTGCTTGTTCTACAGTGCCATCTGAAACCCCTGTCGTCCCAACAGATTCTCTTTCTGTTTCAACGCCTGTTGCCGTCGAAGAAAAGCCAGTTGAAACATTACCACTAACAGCAGAACTCACTTACTTAATCCTCACTGCCGAAGTGGCTGCTCAACGTGGCGATGTTATTGGTGCTGATGAACTATATAACCGTGCTGCTGGTTTAATTGATTCACCTAACCTTTCAAACCGTTCTACTCAAATGGCAAATTTTACCCGTGATGAACAGCGCATTGATCGCGCTTTAAATCGTTGGGCTGAAGTTGATCCTACTGACGCTAATATCTATATGTTAAAAGCGCCATTTTTATTGATTAAAGGCCAATACAACGAGGCAGCGGCTTCCGTAAATAAGGCGATATCGTTAGCGCCTAACAAATCGGCGCTCTATCTGGGGCGTTTAAGCGATAACCTCAGCAAGCTTGTAAAACCTCAGCCTGCATTAGCAGTCATGTCACAGTTAGACTTATTCCAGCAGCAAGATCCAACGGCCCTTTATCAATATAGTCGCTTAGCTGCTTATTATCAGAAATATGATGCCGCACTCCCCACCATTAATTCTGTATTGGATAAAGACCCCAGTTTTGAAGATGCACGTATTTTAAAATCAAAAATCTTGCAGCGTTTAGGTCAGGGCGAAGCCGCATTAAAAACATTAAAACCGGCAGCTAACAAAAGAGACGCAAGCCGCCAGCTTCGCTTTACTTATGCCCAGTTGCTTGGTGAAAACAATTACGTAGATGCCTCGCGACGCGGCTTTGAAAAACTCTATGCTGAACAAAGTAATGAACCTGATGTCGCATTTGCGCTAGGTGTAATAGCTATTGAACAAGGGGAAGGTGTCAAGGCCAGAACCTATTTTAATCGTTTACTTGATTTAGGTGACCCAGGGCAACAAGCGGCTTATTTCCTCGGTCTTGCTGAAAAAATGAATGGTAATGTTGAACAGGCTATTGTTTGGTTTACTTCTGTGCCGAACAACAATCCGCGTTTTCAAGCTGCCCAAACGCATTATGTCACTTTACTCGCTGATAACGGCGCCATGGCAAAAGCTCGCCAGCATTTGGCTAACATCAGAACAGCTAATCCAAAACTCGCCGTACAATATTATTTGTTTGAATCTTCTTTCTTAAGAGAACGTGGCCTGGCACAAGCGTCTTACGATATCCTCGATACGGCATTGACCGAGCACCCAAATGACATCGACTTACTCTATGGCCGAGCAATGGCAGCTGAGTCCTTAAATCGTATCGATTGGCTTGAACGTGATCTTAGAGCAATTTTAGCCATTGATCCGCAACATGGTCAGACCTTAAATGCCTTGGGGTATACCTTGACTGATCGGACAGATCGTCATCAAGAAGCATTAGTGTTAATTAATCAAGCCTGGGCATTAAGCCCAAATGATCCTTTCTATCTCGATAGCTTAGGCTGGGTTTATTATCGCTTAGGCGATTTGGAAAAAGCGGAGCTATACCTAAAAAAAGCAGTAGAACTTCAGCCTGATCCTGAATTTTTAGCCCACCTTGGCGAAGTGCTATGGCAGCGGGGCGAACAGCACCAGGCCAAAAAAATCTGGCAACAAGGACTAGATTTTGATGCAGACAATAAATTGTTGCTAGATACCATGCAGCAATTTGGGCTTTAAACACATGCTCTTTTGCCGAAATGTTGCTATTAGCCTTATTATTTTATTGATGGCTGCTTGTGCACCTTTACGGCAACAACCCACCACCTTTGCTATTGACCCAGGCCTAATTTGGCAAGAACGCCAAATTGAATTGCGCCAACTCACTAAATGGGAAATTCGGGGTAGAACCGCTATCACGCAAGGTGATGAAGCTTGGAATGCCGGCTTGAATTGGCGTGAAAACACGGGCATTTATCGTATTAAATTGATGGGCCCTTTTTCGCAAGGTGGGATTCACTTAGATGGCACACCGGAACAAGTCGTTTTAACTTTATCTGATGGTGAAATGATCGCGGCATCGACGCCTGAAGCTTTATTGACTAACACCTTTAATTTGAAATTTCCAATCAGCGCCTTGCGTGATTGGATTCGTGGTTTACCTTTTGCGGGTACACCTTATCAAACGCTTGAAATTGATGATCAAGGCCGACTTAAACGTCTTAAACAGCAGGAATGGACCATCGATTATCAACGTTATGAAACCTATAGTCAGCAACAAATGCCAGCTAAAATATTTATTTCTCATCCAGAATTTAGTTTGCGTTTAGTCGTAAACAATTGGAAAGATGTGCAGTGATTGCATGGCCAGCTCCTGCAAAAATTAATCTTTTCTTACACATCACTAGCCAACGCGATGACGGTTATCATGAGCTACAAACCGCATTTCAATTTTTAAATTACGCTGATTCTTTACAATTTCGAGTTCAAGACCGATCCGCTATTGAACTATTAACGCCAATAGAGGGCGTTGCTGATAAAGATAATTTAATCGTTCGTGCAGCTAACCTTTTACAAACCTATGCCAAAGTATCGAAAGGTGTACAAATTACCCTCGAAAAACGCTTGCCTATGGGTGGCGGTTTAGGCGGCGGCAGCTCTAATGCCGCAACCACATTAGTTGCATTAAATGACCTCTGGCAATGTGGCCTTTCTGTCGACACATTGTCTAAACTGGGCTTATCTTTAGGCGCAGATGTTCCCGTTTTTATTCACGGCACAGCCGCTTGGGCCGAAGGTGTTGGTGAAAAACTGACATCAATATCACCACCTGAGCGTTGGTATGTCGTGATTGCACCGGATTGCCATGTTTCGACGACAGAAGTATTTTCATCGCAAGAATTGACACGAGATTGTGAACCAATCACAATATCGCGCTTCCTTTCAGGGGAAGGCAGAAATGTCTGTGAGGATGTAGTGATTAAACACTATCCCGCTGTTTCTGAGGCATTAGATTGGCTGAGTCAATATGGCGAATCACGAATGTCTGGGACCGGTGCTTGTTTGTTCTCTGGCTTTGACAGTCGACAGCAAGCGCAAGCAGTATTTGAAGCCCTGCCAGAAAATTGGCAAGGTTTTGTGGCAAAAGGGTGTAACAAGTCACCTTTAACTACATTAAAAGCTATAAAAAATTAAGCTACTAACGTGGCAAGATGTTAAAATTACGTTTCATCAGTTGGGGTATCGCCAAGCGGTAAGGCACAAGGTTTTGATCCTTGCATTCCCAGGTTCGAATCCTGGTACCCCAGCCATTTTTTATTTCTGACACAGAGCTAGGCAGCCTACCCTTGAGCAATAATAGCTTTTATCAACGACAGCAACGTACAGCTGATAGCAACCTGATGGTTTTCTCGGGTAATGCTAACCCGGAATTATCCTCTAAAGTTGCACGCTTCCTCAATGTCCCTTTAGGTAAAGCGACTGTCGAGTCCTTTAGCGACGGCGAAATCATGGTCGAGATTCTCGACAATGTTCGCGGCAAAGATGTCTTCATTATACAGCCGACCTGTATGCCGGCTAATGACAACCTGATGGAACTGATGGTGATGACTGATGCAATTCGTCGCTCTTCTGCCAAACGTATTACCCTTGTTATCCCTTATTTAGGTTATTCCCGTCAAGATCGCCGCCCTCGTTCAGCCCGTGTCGCAATCACCGCTAAAGTGGTTGCTAATATGTTGACTGGCGTCGGAGCTGACCGCGTTTTAACCATTGATTTACATGCTGACCAAATCCAAGGCTTTTTTGATTGCCCTGTTGATAATATTTACGCCTCTCCGGTTTTATTAGGCGACATTTGGAAGCATAAATACCAAGATTTAGTCGTTGTCTCTCCTGATGTCGGTGGTGTTGTACGTGCACGCGCATTGGCTAAATTGCTGGATGTCGAATTAGCTATTATTGATAAACGCCGCCCGCAAGCCAATGTCGCTAAGGTTATGAATATCATCGGTGATGTTGAAGGCCGGGTTTGTGTTTTGATCGATGATATGGTCGATACCGCAGGCACTTTATGTGCAGCAGCAGAGGCTCTGAAAGAACAAGGTGCTTCGCGCGTTGTTGCTTATTGTACCCATGCTGTTTTATCTGGCCCCGCTGTCGACAATATTGAAAACTCCGTGTTGGACGAATTGGTGGTAACTAATACCATCCCATTACGCCCAGAAGCACAAAAATGTGATAAGATCCGGCCGCTTAGCATTGTCGAAATGCTTGGCGAAGCCATGTACCGGATTAATACAGACGAGTCTGTTAGCTCTTTGTATATGGATTAACGCGTTATTTAAAGTAGCGTGTTCAAGATGCTGACCCTGGTCGCGGGGAGGCAAACGCCGCCGTTTGGCGGCATTTTTAATGGGCAATTAAAAACTTGCTCATGATTTTTGGAGAACACAATGGAAAATTTATTCGAAGTTCAAGCTGAACTCCGTACTGACGCGGGGAAAGGTGCGAGCCGCCGCCTACGTCATGCCGGTAATGTACCAGCTATTATTTATGGTGGTAGTGATGCGCCAATGTCGATCACTGTTGACCACAACCGTTTTTTACGTCATTTGCAAGAAGAAGCATTTTATGCGCATATCTTGACCGTTAACGTCGATGGTAAGAAGCACAAAGTCGTATTAAAAGACTTACAACGTCATCCTGCAAGTGATATGAGAATTATGCATGCGGATTTCTTCCGTATCGATGCAAAACAAGCAATGACCATGACAGTCCAATTGCACTTTATTGGTGAAGATGTTGCTCCTGGTGTTAAAGCCGGTGGTTTAGTATCTCACTTAATGAGTGATGTCGAGATCTCTTGTTTGCCGAAAGATTTACCTGAATACATCGACATTGATGTATCTACGTTAGAGTTGGATCATAGTATCCACTTATCAGAAATCGTTATGCCTAAAGGCGTCACATTAACTGCATTATCACACCACGGTGAAGAAGAAGAGCTTGAAGAAGGTGAACGCTCTTCATACGACCAAGCGGTTGTTAATATTCATACACCTCGTGTCATCGTAGATGAAGATGAAGCCGTTGATGTGGCTGAAGAAGCTGCAGGTGAAGGTGAAGAAGCGACTGAAGAGTAACCTAGTCGCTTGAGGATCATGCTTTATGGCTAACTGGTTAATCGCCGGATTGGGTAACCCAGGTCCTCAATATGAACACACCCGACATAATGTCGGGTTCTGGTGGCTGGATCAACTGGCTCGTGAATTATCGACAACCTTTAGTGTTGAAAATAAATATCACGGTCAGTTGGCCCAGAGCCAATCTTCTCAAGATAAGCTCTTTTTGCTTAAACCTCTCGTATTCATGAATCGTAGCGGCCAGTCTGTTGCTGCTTTAGCCAGTTTTTATAAAATTCCAGCTAGCCATATTCTCGTGATTCACGATGAGTTAGATTTACCAACCGGTACTGCCAAACTCAAGCGTGGCGGTGGTCATGGCGGCCATAATGGTTTACGAGATATTATTTCTACTACTGGCAGTAAAGATTTTCTACGCTGTCGCTTAGGTATCGATCACCCAGGCCATAGTAGCTTGGTCTCTAATTATGTGCTCAGTAAACCATCAGTTTCAGACCGGCAAAATATTGAATTGGCTATTGATAATTCTTTACGAGTATTGCCTGATGTTTTATCAGGTGATCTTGAAAAAGCCATGCACTGGCTGCATTCACAAAACGCTTAATTATTAACAGAATTTACCTCTTTTCTTAAAGAGGCCTGAGGACAAGACATGGGATTTAAATGTGGCATTGTTGGTTTACCAAATGTAGGTAAGTCCACTTTATTTAATGCACTGACACAAGCCGGTATCGAAGCACAAAACTATCCGTTTTGTACCATTGAACCGAATGTTGGGATTGTGCCTGTACCCGACCCTCGACTCGATGCTTTAGCTGCCATCGTCAATCCTGAACGTATATTACCTACCACAATGGAATTTGTAGACATTGCAGGTCTTGTTGCTGGCGCCTCTAAAGGCGAAGGCTTAGGTAATAAGTTCTTAGCCAATATTCGTGAAACAGATGCTGTTGCTCATGTTGTCCGTTGTTTTGAAGATGAGAATGTCATTCATGTCGCCGGTAAAGTTTCCCCATTAGATGATATTGAAGTCATTAACACTGAATTGGCTTTAGCAGATTTAGAAAGTGTCGAAAAAGCCATTAATAAAACTGCACGTGACGCTAAGGGTGGCGACAAAGAAGCGAAAGCGCGCCTTGAACTGTTAAACCAGATGCAAGTACATTTAGACCAAGGTTTAGCTGTTCGCAGTATGGGCTTAGATGAAGAACAACGTGCTTTATTGAAAGAAATTCATTTATTAACCATTAAACCGACGATGTATATTGCGAATGTCGCTGAAGATGGGTTTGAAAATAATCCTGCTTTAGATGCCTTAAACCAGCATGCTGATGCCGAAGGCGCTATCGTGGTGGCAATTTGCGCTGCCATTGAGTCTGAAATTGCTGAACTTGAAGATGATGAAAAAATGGCTTTCTTAGAAGACTTGGGACTTCACGAACCTGGGTTAAACCGTGTCATTAGAAGCGGTTATAGTTTATTAGGCTTACACACTTACCTAACGGCCGGTGTTAAAGAAGTTCGCGCGTGGACAGTGGCGATTGGTGCAACAGCTCCGCAAGGTGCTGGCGTCATTCATACTGACTTCGAAAAAGGGTTTATTCGTGCTGAGGTAATTGGTTACGATGATTACATCCAATACAAAGGTGAATCAGGTGCCAAAGATGCCGGTAAATGGCGACTAGAAGGGAAAGATTACATTATTAAAGATGGTGATGTAATGCACTATAGGTTTAACGTCTAACGATGAAATAGAAATATTGATAACTTATGTTATCAGCAAAAATATTAGGCATTTCCCTTCCATTTCATCATCAATGGTAAATAACTTGATATTTAAGCAGTGGCGTCGTAAAATGCCCTGCTTCGCAAGGCTATGTAGCTCAGTTGGTTAGAGCACATCACTCATAATGATGGGGTCGGTGGTTCGAATCCACCCATAGCCACCACACACTTCTTCAAACCCTCTCTTTCTATTTCTTTCCACCCATAAAGTCATAGTAGTCCGTAATTATGTTCCATATTGTCCTTCACGAACCTCGCATCGCACCCAATACCGGTAATATCATCCGCTTGTCGGCCAATAACGGCTGTCAGCTGCATTTGATCGAACCGCTGGGCTTTGGGTTAGAAGAAAAACAGTTGCGGCGTGCTGGGCTTGATTACCACGACCTGACCAATGTCAGTCGCTATAACGATTACGCACATTTTCTAGAGGTAATGGGTGAGCATCGTATTTTTGCTTGTACGACTAAAGGCTCTCAACCTTATCATCAGGTTGAATATCAAGCGGGTGATGCCTTACTCTTTGGGTCTGAAACCTCTGGATTACCTGATGCTATTTTGGAGAGTATCGTTGCTGAACAACGTATACGTATCCCAATGCAGGCATCAAACCGTAGCTTGAATTTATCTAACTCTGTCGCAGTGATTAGTTATGAAGCATGGCGCCAACAAAATTTTGAAGGCGGGAGTTAGGTCTTAAATACTTTTTTCTATGAATAATTTAAGCATTTGGCCTGGTTTTAATAATGCCCTTGTACTTAAGCCATTCCATTCTCTAACTTCAGCAACACTGACATCAAATTCCTTCGAGATTTTCCATAACGAATCGCCACTTTTAATTTGGTAATCAATTGCTTTTAAATTGTTCGAACTTGCTTGATCATCAGGAGACCAAACCGTCAGTTTTTGGCCCAGGCTGAGTGTGTCTCTAGGGTATTTACCATTCCAACTTGTTAGTTGCCTAACGCCTACGTTATAAGCATTTGCTAAATCCCACCAAGTATCACCTTTTTGCACAATATGAATAACCTTCTTACTGTTTTTAGGCTTTTTAGCTACCTTCTTCTTTGCTATCTTATTTTGACTCACAAAATCACTGGCCTTGCCTACTGACATCGGGATTAATAAGTGCCGGCCTGCCCTGATATTATTTGTGCTCAATTTATTAGTTTTCTTTAAGACTGACACCGTCGTCTTATATCGCTTAGCAATTAGGCCTAATGATTCACCTTGTTTTATTTTATGGCGTTGCCATTGCATCCGATCCTTAACCGGTAAAGCCGCTAATTGTCGTTTAAAGTTATCAATTTTTTCTACCGGCAATACCAGTTGATGCGGGCCTTCAGGCTGTGTTGCCCAATAGTTATACCCCGGGTTAAACAGGTAAAGTTCATCGCTAGTGATATCTGCTAGTTTAGCCGCCAAAGTTAAATCTATTTGCGATCCCGTACCAACGACAGCAAAAACAGGTTTATTCGCTAGCGGTCGTAACGTTAAGCCATATTGATTTGGTTGAAAAACCAAATGGGATACCGCCATGAGCTTAGGAATATAAGCTGTCGTTTCAGCAGGGAGATCTAATGACCAGAAATCAGTCGCTTTACCTGCCTTTTTATTTTTCTTAATTGCCCGGCCTACCGTACCTTCACCTGCGTTATAGGCTGCGATCGCTAATTGCCAATCACCAAAATAACCGTGTAATTTTTGAAGGTAATTTAAAGCGGCATCAGTTGAAGCAACAATATCTCTTCGACCGTCATACCAACCATTTTGTTTAAGACCAAATACTCTGCCTGTTGCTGGCATAAACTGCCAGATGCCAGCGGCACCACTTCTTGAATAGACATAAGGCTTAAAACCACTCTCTACAACGGGCAATAAGGCGATTTCCATCGGCATATCACGCTTATCTAACTCAGAGACAATATAGTGTAAATAAGGCCTCGCACGTTCCACCACGGTGTTCAGGTAGGGTGGATTCTTTAGAAAACGCGCCAACTGCTTTTGTGTTGGTTTGTTTAGAGGCAAGGCGGGTGTCATGGTAAAGCCGGCTCTCACCCGCTGCCAAACATCAACTTCTGGTTCTATACTCGTGGTTGATAAGGTATTCGGTATTAATTCTTGTGCGTTGCCGTAGTTATTCTGCCAATCGGTTTTTTGTTCTGCCGTTGTCTGTCCCGGCTCAACTTCGATCGTCGACTCAACGGACCCTTGTTTAACTGTCGGCGCTTTTGCACTGCAGGCCGTTAAGATCAGGGCAAAGAGCCAAATTAAGGCTACCGTTTTTATATTAAAAAGGCTTTTCATAACAGCGCATTATAGGTGAGTTGTTCTCGCTTGTCTTTTAAGTACGTCACACTGTTTTACGATGACCACTAGGCTGCCAAGATGGTGTAATCACATTTGGCATTTCTGAGCGCTTAATGAGCCTAGATGGCGCAACAGTAAACTCACCAAATTTATGATTAATCTCATCAACCGCTAGGTTCAGTTTTTCACGTTTCGGAGAAAGGTCCATAGGCTGAAATAAGTCTGTTTGCTGTTCAGATTGGACATTAAGCGCAACAACTCGGACTTGCCAGCCACCTTGGCCATGCCAATGCTCTGTCATGAAACCTTGGCACAAAGCAAAAATTTGTTTGCCGTCGTCTGTTGGGTATGCGGTTGCAGATTTGTTTGTTATCCAGCCATGTGATTTAGTTTTTAATGCAATCATAAAATGATTTGATTGGTAGCCATATTGGCGTAGCCGTGCAGCCAGTTTTTCTGACATATGTTGAAAATAGGTCAGAATAATATGCAGATCTTTTGTTTCGGGTGGCATATTTTTGCCATGTCCCATCGTTTTAGGGGCCGTTATATTCGTCCGAACTTTTTCAGGATCCTGCCCTTGTGCCATTAACCAAATGCGCCGGCCTATATTGCCATAACGTTGAGCTAAAACCCCTATTGGCAACTTCTTCATATCGCCACAAACAATCACGCCATATTGCCTTAGAAAACCCGCTACACCCGTATTAATGCCGCTTAACTCTGTAATCGGATAAGGTGCAAGTGTTTCCTCTGCTTGCCATGGTGGAATAAGCATCAAGCCATTGGGTTTACGCCGTTTTGCAGCAAATTTAGCCGTCGTTTTGTCCCCGCTGACGCCGACCGAACAATATAGTCCAGATGCCTGATAAACCGCTTTTTTCACCCGTTTTGCGATTTGATAAGGCGACCCTAATAAACTTTGGCAATGTGTAACCTCAATAAAGGCTTCGTCAATGGAATAAACTTCTATATCTGGACTAATTTGTTGCAGGGAAGCCATGATATCTGTTGATAATTCAGCATAGCGGTTCGGTCTTGACGGTGCTTGTATTAAGTTTGGGCACAATGTTCGTGCCACATTAAGCCGCATACCTGTTTTGATACCAAAGGCCCGTGCTTCATAGGACGAGGTAATGATGGTCGTTCCTAATAAGCCATTTGTTACAGCAACCGGTTGTCGTCGCCACATTGGGTTATCAAGTTGTTCTACTGCGGCAAAAAAGCAGTTCATATCGACAAGCACAATGGCACTTGGCCAAACCTGCTCCGACATGCTTAGATCAGCCTACTTTAATCTAATAGGTGCGGAGTTGGCCCACGATAACGCCTTGAATACTAATCCGCTCAGCAGGTAAGGTCACGGGTTCATAATTGTCATTCGCAGGCATTAAAGTGATTGTCCTATCGTCATTGAATAAGATCGTCTTCAATGTCGCATCAAAGCCATCGACTAACGCAACTACGATATCGCCATGGTTCGCTGTTTGTTGTGATTGGACAACAACCCAATCACCGGACATGATTGCTTTATCGATCATTGAATCCCCATTCACCTTAAGGACAAAGCGACCTTTACCTGCAAACATCCCACCCAAATCAATTTCATCTTCATCTGGAATAGCTTCGATCAAACGGCCGGCCGCGATTCTACCCATAACAGGTAACTTAACCGTTGCCAGATCTTGATTCGTCTCTTTACTGAGGCTTAAGCCCCGCGATCGGCCCACTGAACGGGTAATTAAGCCTTCATTCACTAAGGCTTGAATATAATTATGTACGGAACCCTGTGAAGATAAGCCGATGCCTTTAGCCACTTCAGATAATAGCGGCGAACGACCGTGCTGCTCAATATATTGAACAATAAAATTGTAAGTGTCTTGCTGGCGCTCAGTTAACATTTCTCTACCTTCTTATGATTAAGAAAATCATGAGAAGAAAATATAGAGAAGATTTGGTTTTGGATCAAGTTTTTTTGTTATCGCGACCGTGCTTATCGAATACTTTTCGAGGTAATTACGATCATTTTTTCGACTTGCATATCTTCTAACGTGTACGGCACGCCACCCGTGCCTAGGCCAGACTGCCTTAGGCCTGCGAAAGGCATCCAATCAACTCGGAATGCAGTATGTTCATTAATCATGACTGCTGATGCCGCTAAACGATCAGAGATATACATCGCATCGTCAATATTTGCGCTATAAACCGACGCTTGAAAAGCGACATCTAAACTGTTTGCATCTGCGATCGCTTGATCTAAATCATCAAAAGGATAGACGCAAACAACGGGGCCAAATATTTCTGCATTAGACACTTTACTGTCTTTTGGCGGATTAAATAATACGGTTGGCGCATAACAATGATTCGATAAGGTATTGCCACCACAGAGTACTTCTGTTCCGACATCGACCGCTTCTTGCACCCATGTTGCGACGCGTTCGACTTCGCCTGCTCTGATCAATGGCCCGACTTCTGTTTTATCAGATAGGGGATCGCCAACAACCATCTTTTGTCCAGCAAGTGCTAATCTCTCTGCTACGTTTCGAGCAATGGATTCGTGCACATAAAGACGTTGTACAGACACACACACTTGGCCTGCATGATAAAAGCCCCCTTTTGCCAAGGCAGGAATCGCATTGTCAATGTCGGCATCTGCCGTCATAATCACAGGAGCAACGCCACCATGCTCTAAGGCACAGCGTGTTCCTGGTGCTAATTTAGAGCGTAAATACCAACCCACTCTGGCACTGCCAATAAAGCTGAAGAAGGCGACTCTTGGATCCGTAACCAAGGCTTCTGCAATAGCGTGGTTTTCAGGTAATAAAACTTGGCACCATTCTGCAGGTAACCCTGCTTGATGAAAAAGCTTGACCAGCCTAAAGCACGATAAGGGTGTATTCTCTGCTGGTTTCACAACAACAGGGCAGCCCGCCGCGATTGCCGGACCCACTTGATGTGCAATTAGATTTAAAGGGTGATTGAACGCACTGACGGCAACAACAACGCCGATTGGCTCTTTATTCATAATGGTGAAACGATGCTGTGAAGCCGTATTGATCGCCATCGGTACGGGTGTTGCAACATCATGGCGTAAAGTATCGGCACAAAGACGAATACTATCGATACAACGCACCATTTCAACTTGTGAATCTAATAAAGGCTTGCCGCCCTCTTCTGCTGAACCTATCGCTAAACTGTCAGCGTCGGCTTCCATTAATTTCACAGCCCGTTCTAAGATAGCAATTCTTTCGGCGACCGATAACCATTGTTTACGATCAGAGAATAATGCCTGCGCTGTCGTAAGTGCTTGATTGACATCATGCAACTCAGCCGTTTCGACAGTCGCGATCAGGTGATCATCATAAGGTGATTTGACCTCAATTTGATGATCGTTACGTTTGTTACTACCCGCCAGCATTAAAGGGAAATGTTCAACCTTAGTCATGTTTTTCGCTCCCTTATAAAATGCAAATTTTTTCTTTTAAACCTTCATTTAAAATGGCATGATTTAATGAATAATCCACGGCTAACTCAATTAAATGCACCCCTTTTGTTTCTAGGGCCATTGCCAAGGTTTCAGTGAACTCAGCATGGCTTGCTGGCCTATGACCATGTGCGCCATAACTTTCAGCATATTTCACGAAATCAGGATTATTATAATCAAGACCAAAATTATCAAATCCCATACCTTCCTGTTTCCACTTGATCATGCCGTAAGCATTATCATTAAGAATAATCACAACAAGATCGAGCTTTAACCTAACTGCCGTTTCCATTTCTTGTGAATTCATCATGAAACCACCATCGCCACACACGCTGACGACTTTACGCTCTGGGTTAATCAGTTTAGCTAACATGCCTGATGGTAAACCCGCGCCCATCGTTGCTAGCGCGTTATCTAATAATAGCGAGTTGTTTTGGTAGCACAAATAGTTACGGGCAAACCAAACTTTGTAAACACCATTATCTAAGGTCAAAATGCCATCTTCATCCAACTGCTCGCGAATAGTATGAACAGCACTTTGTGGCAGCATTGGGAAGCGAGTGTCTTCGCTATAACGTGATAAGCGTTTCTGAACTTCTTCTTTAACACGATAAAAGTAGGAAAAATCCCAACCCTGTTGTGGTTCTAATAGCGTCGTTAAACGGTTAATTGATGTCGCAATATCCCCAACAACATCCAATTGAGGAAAGTAGACGGGATCTATTTGTGCTGGCTGAAAATTAACATGGATAACTTTTGCTCCGCCCTCTTCCATAAAGAACGGTGGCTTTTCAATCACATCATGACCGACATTAATAATTAAATCGGCACGCGAAATCGCACAATGGAGGAAATCATTATCCGATAATGCTGCGGTGCCTAGATATGCAGAATGGCGCTCATCGATCACCCCTTTGCCCATTTGTGTATTGAAAAAAGGAATCCCTGTTTTTTCAATAAATGCAGTCAATGCCACACTGGTTCTTTTTCTGTTCGCGCCCGCACCAACTAAGAGCAACGGCATCTTGGCATTTTTGAGCATTTTAATTGCTGTTTTTATCGCCGTATTATCGGCATCTGGCCGCCGTGTCGTCGCCACTTGATACATCCGATCATCGGCATCTTCTGCTGCGATATCCTCTGGTAGTTCAATATGGACCGCGCCTGGGCGTTCTTCAGTTGCAAGCCGAAAGGCTTCCCGCACTGTCGCAGCAATACTGCTGCCATGGACAACTTGTTTGGTGTACTTAGTAATGGGCCGCATCATATTGACGACGTCAACGATTTGAAATTGGCCCTGTTTGCTAGATTTGAGCGGCTTTTGACCCGTGATCATCAGCATCGGCATACCACCCAATTGCGCATAGGCTGCTGGGGTGACGAAGTTAGTTGCGCCCGGCCCTAATGTTGCCAAACAAACGCCTGGTTTTCCGGTTAACCGCCCATAAGTCGCAGCCATAAAACCAGCACCTTGTTCATGACGCGTTAAAATTAGCTTTATAGGGGAGTCTTTTAGAGAATCAAGGAAGTCTAGATTTTCCTCTCCGGGGATGCCGAAAATATATTCGACACCTTCGTTTTCTAATGCTTTAACAAATAGATCCGATGTTTTCATTGGGGTGATTCCTTGCCACAAAGTACGGAATAAACTGGGCTTTCTGAAACGTCTTAATGTTCCCCGTTTTACCACACTTTCTTATAAAAGACACTACGGTTTCACGGCAGGAACTAGACCTGCTTCATCTTTTCTTTATCTTTGTACATTGAGAGGTCGGCAAAGTTCAATAATGCTTCTAGTGAATCGCCTTGCCCGGGGAAAGCCGCTATGCCAATACTTGCTGTGATTTTTACAGTTACCCCTCCTTCGATGATAGGCTCTGCAATGGATCTCTTTATTTTTTGCTCAGAGCCTTATATCTTAATCTTAGATAACGACACTACACATCTACTTAGATCGAAGCTTCATCTTTCCATGATCTAAAGTGATTTAGCAATACAAAACGGAGTGCTTGAATAGAAAATCCCCCTGCTCTCCAAGCCCGACTATTTCAAATATAAAGGCACTATCTTACACATTTTTGACTTTGCTACCAACTTGGCTCTGAGAGCCTGTGCTTGATGACTTTTATAATGTCAAAAGGGGATTAACTTTGTGCTACCGCTTAGATGCGAAGATCGACAAGCCACGTATTCTTACAATGGCTTGAAAATTTGGTGGGCCCACCAGGACTTGAACCTGGGACCAATCGATTATGAGTCGAGTGCTCTAACCAACTGAGCTATGGGCCCGAAACGATTAATTATCGGTGTCGAGGAAGCTACGTAATTGATCTGAACGCGTTGGATGACGTAGTTTACGCAATGCTTTTGCTTCAATTTGGCGTATACGTTCACGTGTTACATCAAATTGTTTACCGACTTCTTCTAGGGTGTGATCAGTATTCATATCGATACCAAAACGCATCCGCAATACTTTTGCTTCACGTTCTGTTAAGCCACCTAACATACCTTGAGTTGCTTCCCTCAAGCCTTCAATCATGGCTGAATCTTGTGGTGACATCACATTCACATCTTCAACAAAATCACCTAAATGCGAATCTTCATCATCACCAATCGGCGTTTCCATCGAAATAGGTTCTTTCGAAATTTTTAATACTTTCCGTACTTTATCTTCTGGCATATCAACACGCTCTGCCAATTCTTCTGGTGTCGGTTCACGACCCATTTCTTGTAACATTTGGCGGGCAATACGATTCAGTTTGTTGATTGTTTCGATCATATGTACCGGAATACGGATTGTGCGGGCTTGGTCAGCAATTGAACGCGTAATTGCTTGGCGAATCCACCAAGTGGCATAGGTTGAAAACTTATAACCCCGCTGATATTCAAATTTATCAACAGCTTTCATCAAGCCTATATTACCTTCTTGGATTAGATCTAAAAATTGCAGGCCGCGATTGGTATATTTTTTGGCAATCGAAATCACTAACCGCAAGTTTGCTTCGACCATTTCTTTTTTAGCGCGACGTGCTTTGGCTTCAGAAATAGACATTTGACGGCTAATTTCTTTAATTTCGGCAATGTCCATGTCACGTTCTTCTGACAACGTAGCCATGATCTTTTGCGCTTCTAATACTTGGTCTAAATTTTTCTTAATTGTCGATGAGTAATGCTTTTTCGCACGGATATGTTTGTCCGTCCATTCCAAATTCACCTCATTACCGGTAAATGAGTCAATGAAGTCACGACGGTTCATTCGTGCTTGGTCAACCACAATTTTTGCAATGCTGCGTTCTTGAGTGCGAATGACCTCAACCGTTTGGCCCATTAAACCATTAAGGAATATTAACGTTTTTGGTGTTAATTTAAATTCCATAAACAGGCTACTAACCGCTTCGTTGAAAAGGGCTAGTTTCGCATCACCTTCTGTTTTGGCTTTAATCGCTTTATCATTCGCTGCGCGTAGAGCATCAAAACGTTCCCGTGCTTCCTCGGGATCGACGCCAACCGCTGCTTCGTCTTCTTCCTCATCACCCTGTGCATCCGGGTTTGCCGCCGCCAACGCTGCTTTAGCTGCTTCGGCTTCAGCTAATGCTGCTGCTTCTGCTTCAGGTAAAATAAAGCCTTTAATTAACTCGTTAAGTCGCATTTCCCCCGCTTCTACAGCATCATACAACTCTAAAAAATTAGCAATACACGGAGGGTAAGTAGACAACATATAGAGGCTTTCTCGAAGACCAGCTTCGATGCGTTTGGCAATCACAATTTCGCCTTCGCGGGTCAACAACTCTACTGATCCCATTTCACGCATGTACATCCGAACTGGATCCGTTGTACGGCCAAACTCACCATCAGAACTAGCTAAGACCGCTGCCGCTTCTTCGGCAGACACTTCATCGCCTGACGAGGCCGCTTCAGCCAAGCGTTCCATCTCATCGGTATCCATACCATCTTCATGTACTACGATGCCAAGATCGCTGAACATACCCATAATGTCTTCAATTTGATCCGCGTCGACCATATCCTCTGGTAAGTGATCATTGATCTCACCATAGGTTAAGTAGCCGCGCTCTTTACCTAGGGTGATAAGCGCTTTAATGCGGGATTGTTGATCTTTCATTTGACCTCTTTCTTCATCATGTCTGACAAATAGTGCTAACCGAATATTATAACGATAAGCCTCTAATCTTGCACGTTTTTTGATGCGCAACTTTTAGACTTACCGCTTCAATATTGCGCCTAGTTGTTGTATTTCCTGTCGTTCTTCTTGTGTCAACTGGCTTAAACCTTTCGCCATTAATAATTCATGACGCAATTTTAGCGCTTGTTGTTGTAGTTGTTTAACGACACCCACTAACTCATGCTGTAATTCTTCGGAACTTAATTTTAAGGTTTGGATCGCCAGTTTCTTTAAATGTTCGCCATGTTCGGTGTCTCGTGCCCTTTCTAATAAAGCAGCGGTATTGAGATGGGGGTGTTGGTGCAAAGTTTCAAGTAGCTGCGCTAAAACTGTGACGCCAGGGTCTGGCAATGCCATAATTTTATCGAACTCTCCGACAGAAGCATGGAGCTCTGGGTGTTGTATCAAAATCGTAATCGCCATTCTGATTGGCGAAATACCGCTTGAACTCTGGACCGTTTTTTTTATCTTATTTTGTGTTGCTGGCGGCTTCTCTAAATGCTTCTGTAGCACTGATGTACTGGTTTGTGCGCGCTCGGCCAAGCGCTGTTCAAACATATCTCGATAAACGCCGGCCGGAATGTGGCGCAAATAAGGTCGGGCAATTTCAACTAGCCTTGCTCGACCATCCATAGAATTGATGTCTAACCGACTTTCGAGACTTTCAAAAAAGAAATCAGAATAATTCTTAGCCTGTTCAACCATTTGATTAAAGACGTCGGCACCCTGTTCTTTCACCAAAGTATCTGGATCTTCGCCATCAGGTAAAAACATAAACCTGAGTTGGTGATTACCGCCTAAAAGTGGCAAGGCATTTTCGGCTGCTCGCCATGCGGCTTCTCGCCCTGCACGGTCACCATCAAAACAAAAAACAACTTCTGGTGCACTACGTTGTAGTTGTTTTAAATGCTCCGGAGTTGTTGCTGTTCCCAATGTCGCCACGGCATTGCTAATCCCCTTCTCCGCCAAGGCGATGACATCCATATAACCTTCAACAATGACAACTCTGTTTAATTGCCTATTGGCTTTACGCGCTTGATATAACCCATACAACTCATGACCTTTGTGAAATACAGGCGTTTCTGGTGAATTAAGATATTTTGGCGTGCTGTCATCTAAAACTCGACCACCAAACCCAATCACACGCCCTCGCCGATCTCGAATTGGGAACATCACCCGATTACGAAAGCGATCATAAGTGCGTCCATTATCATTGCTGCTTAACAAGCCCGCTTCATTAAGCTGTTGGATAGCCTCTTTATTTCCACCAAAAGTTTTAAGTACATTGTCCCAGCCATCTGGTGCCATACCAATATTGAAATGCTCAACGGTTTTGTCAGATAAGCCCCGCCGCTTTAGGTATTCAACAAATTCGGCCCGCTTTGGATGGGTCTGTAACTGATGTACATAATACTGACTGACTTTATCAAGTAAGTCATACAGATTTTTCTTAGCAGGGTTTGGTGCTAATGACTGTGTTGTCGGGACTGTCATGCCCACTGACTCTGCCAACTCATGAATCGACTCAGGGAAGCTCATTTGATCATATTCCATCAAAAAGCCAATGGCAGTACCATGCGCTCCGCAACCAAAACAATGATAAAACTGCTTTTCAGGACTGACAGTAAACGAAGGTGACTTTTCGTTATGGAAAGGGCAACAGGCTTGTAGGTTTTTCCCTGCTTTTTTTAAAGGTACGCGCGCATCAATGACGTCCGTGATATCAACACGAGTCAATAAGTCATCAATAAATTGTGGGGGAATTTGACCGGCCATAATTAGACCTTATAGCCGGAAAGTTCGCGTAAGCCAAGTTCAGCCTTTATCAGACTTAACAAGGTCACTGTCTTTATGACGTTAGCGCTGCCTTGACTAAACCGCTCACCGCGCCCATATCGGCACGACCTTGCATTTGCGGTCTGAGTAAATTCATTACCTTGCCCATTTCTTTTGGGCCAGTTGCGCCTACTTGCGCAATCGTTTCTGCGATAGCCGCTGCAATTTCATCATTCGTCATTGCAGTTGGCATGAACTCTTCAATGATAGCTAACTCAGCCACTTCAATTTCTGCTAGGTCTGTGCGACCTGCTGCTTCAAATTGGCTGAGAGAATCTCGACGCTGTTTACACATCTTCGTCATAATGGCGATGATGCCGTCATCATCTACATCAGTACGCGTGTCGACCTCGACTTGCTTTATCGCCGCAGTTATTTGGCGTAATGTCGCAAGGCGGTCTCTTTCTTTCGCCCGCATAGCGGCCTTGACACACTCTTGTAGAGTTAGCTTTAACGGGCTAGCTTCTGCAGGCATATTAATTAATATACTGCTTTAGTACATGCGAATGCGGCGAGCGCTTTCACGAGATGTTTTCTTTTGGTGGCGTTTTACTGCTGCCGCTGCTGCACGCTTACGTACAGTTGTTGGCTTTTCGTAAGCTTCGCGCGCTCTTGCTTCTGCAACAGTACCTGCTTTTTCACAAGCACGTTTGAAACGACGTAGAGCAATATCAAAGGGCTCGTTTTCTTTTAGACGAACTGATGGCATATTTTGTTTCCTGAACTAAAAATTTTATGGAAAAGCCCTCAATTGTACGAAAGATCTGACAGAAAGAAAACACCTTGATCCACTTTCTTTTAAAAAAGGCATAATATAACGCTATTTTCTAAAGTCGAGAACCCGCTTAAACATGCTTGTATTAGGTATCGAATCTTCCTGCGATGAGACAGGCATTGCCCTCTATGACACTGAGCAAGGCTTACTTGCCCATGCTTTATACAGCCAAGTCGAACTGCATGGCGAATATGGTGGTGTCGTGCCTGAATTGGCTTCGCGTGATCATATCCGCAAAACCCTGCCTTTAATTGAAGAAGTATTAGTTGAAGCGGGATTAACCCAACAGGATATCGATGCCATTGCCTATACTGCGGGCCCTGGTTTAGTCGGCGCTTTATTAGTGGGTGCTGCCATTGGACGCAGTATGGCTTGGGCCTTAGACATCCCTGCTTTGCCCATCAATCATATGGAAGGTCATTTATTATCTCCTCTCTTGGAAGATACCCCCCCCTCATTCCCTTTTGTTTCTTTATTGGTTTCTGGGGGGCACACCTTGCTGGTTGATGTGAAGGGTGTTGGCGAATACGTCCTTTTGGGTGAGTCAATTGATGATGCTGTCGGAGAGGCATTCGATAAAACCGCTAAAATGCTGGGTTTAGGTTATCCGGGCGGCCCTATTTTAGCTGCCCTTGCGGAGAAAGGTATTGAAGGGAAATATACTTTCCCTCGGCCCATGACCAACCGACCCGGTTTGGACTTTAGCTTTAGCGGTCTAAAGACGTTTACGATGAATACTTGGCTGGATAGCACACAAACAGAACAAGACAAAGCAAACATTGCTTTGGCTTTTCAAACCGCGGCCGTTGAAACGCTCACAATAAAATGCAAACGGGCTTTAAAAGAAACAGGTCAGCGGACTTTGGTCGTTGCAGGGGGCGTCAGCGCCAACCTTGCTCTAAGGGCTCGATTAGATGGCTTGCCGGATATTACGGTTCACTATCCTAGACAAGCATTTTGTAGTGATAACGGGGCGATGATTGCCTTCGCAGGTGCCATGCGCCAGCGCGCTTTAGTAAAAAATAATAAACCACCGACTTTTTCAGCCCGCCCCCGCTGGCCTTTGGATGAACTCAGTCCGCCTTAAACCATTAGGATTTCGATTCTTCACCAGACAAAAGACGCTTGATATTGGCACTGTGGCGGAACAACAGCATGGTTGCCATAATAAAAATAATCCAACGCGCTCCCAAACTATCGATAAACCAAATGCTATAAAGCGGTGCTAATGAAGACGCGATAATCGCCGACAAGGATGAGATTCTTGTAATCACAAAAACCACTAGCCAGCTGAGTAAGATAGTGCCTGCTAATGGCAATGATAATGCCAAGAAACCGCCTAACGCTGTGGCCACCCCTTTTCCGCCTTTGAATTGGAAAAAGAGCGGATAAAGATGGCCTAAAAAGGCTGCGAAAGCCGTGGCTGTTAACCACGCGTTATCCAAGCCTAAAAGGCTCGCTATGATTACTGGTAAAACACCTTTCAACACATCGATGATTAATACTGTTGCCGCCAGTTTTTTACCGCCAAAACGTAACACGTTAGTCGCGCCAGGATTACCAGAACCTTGCGAACGAGGGTCAGGCAAGCCTGCTAATTTACACAAGACAATGGCGCTATTTAATGAACCGATAAGATATGCCCCAATCAATACGCTGATTGGCAGGGTCAATGTTTCAAGCATGATATGATGCAGCCTAAAATTAATGATTGCGCCATTATAGGGCTATTTCCAGTAAAACACGCAGACAATATGGATAAAATTTTTCTTAATGATCTCAAAGTGGACACCATTATCGGTATCTACGATTGGGAACGCCAAACAACACAAACACTCCGCTTTGATCTCGAAATGGACTATGACATCCGTACCGCAGCAGCAAGTGATGCTATTGCCGATACCTTGGATTACGGCGCTGTTGCGCAGACAATTGTCGGCTTTGTCGAGCGTAGCGATTATCAGCTAATCGAAACGTTAGCAGAAGACTTAGCCGCCCTATTGCTAGCGCAATTTAGCATCCCAAAACTAAAATTGTCGTTGACTAAACCAGTCAAGCTTTACGGCCAAAACTTCGCTAAAATTGTGATCGAACGCTCAGCGTAATGCAGACTGGCTATTTGTTAGGGATTGGTAGCAATCTATCACCAAAAAGCAATATCGCCGACATCATAGCGGCGCTTTTGAAGCGTTTCCCTCGCTTAACTTTAAGTCGCGTTCTTAATATTCCACCCGTCGGCATGAATAGCCAGCATGATTTTTTAAATATGGCGGTATTTCTTGAAACAGATATTGATCAAACAACATTAAAAGCGTTCTGCAATGAGATTGAAATAAGTTTGGGCCGAGACAGAGCAGATCCTGCTAGTAAGACAAAAGATCGGCCTGCAGATTTAGATATTTTGTTTCGTGTGACGCATGAAGAAGACTTTCAGCGTCCTGCCAATAGCATTACTGATGAATACTTTTTATACCCTGTCATTGATGAATTGTTTTCCTATTTATCAAGACGACAATGGCGATCATTACAGGCTGGTGTCGCGATTCAACTTGATAACCTAACGTTTGGAGAGACGGCGGCCACCATCGACTGGAATACTGCACCCAGTTAAAAATGGGTTCGTTAAAATACTCTTAACAGCCAGATAAACCGGCTCTGCTCCACCCTCTTTTTTCAATAATGTCTCATCCAGCATTTGTTCTATTGTCGCTTCAGTATGCGTTGGTGTGAAGAGGACTGGCCCGGGTGCAACCGCATTGACTTTGATCTTCGGCCCCCACTTTTTCGCCAATGCCAGCGTCATATTGTGCAAACCTGCTTTAGTGGTGCCATAAATGTCGAATGCGGGTGTCGGATTTTCAACATTAATATCGGTAATATGGATAATATCCGCCGGATCGGTGCCCTCTCCTACCATCATGGATTGCAAACTTTGATTGATTAAAAATGGCGCCATCATATGAATCGTAAAAAACTGCTGATATTGTTCAGCGGCTTTCACCAAATCATCCGACGTTGGTTCAAATGACGATGCATTATGAATCAGCGCTCGAAACTGATGACAATGCCCTTTCAACTGTTCCACAAAAGCCAGTATCTGTTCACTATTTGATAAATCAGCTTGTACCGTTGTGATACCTAATTCAGTTAACGCTTGGATCTCTGGCGTATGCGTACGATAATGCGCTATCACGGTATAACCGTCTTGGTATAAGCGTTGGGCAATATGATGGCCCACTCGTCGTCCCGCGCCGGTCACTACCACTGCATTCTCTAATAGCTGATTTGCCATGACTGTTTCTGATCCCATACTTAATATTGATCCGCTTGCACAAGCGCATAGTGATCGATTATTCGCTGTCATTCAACAGCGCATTGTCGATGCCGGCGGAAAAATCACGTTTGCTGAGTATATGCAGCTTTGCCTTTATACGCCCGGTTTGGGTTATTACAGTGCCGGCAATCAGAAGTTTGGCCAGTATGGTGACTTCACCACTGCGCCAGAAATTTCACCGTTATTTTCTCAAACCCTCGCCCGTCATATTCAAGATGTCCGCCAGCAATTAACCGAATTTAATCTACTCGAATTTGGCGCTGGCAGCGGCAAAATGGCGGGTAATATTCTATTACAACTCGATAAAGAGGGTGCTTTACCCGATTATTATTACATTATTGAAGCAAGTGCTGACTTACAAGTTAGACAGTGTGAATACTTAGAACAGTATATTCCATCGCTATTTGAAAAGGTCATTTGGCTAGATCAACTGCCAGAAAAATTTGTTGGCGTGATTATCGCCAATGAAGTCTGTGACGCCATGCCCATTCATCGCCTGCATTTTGATCAAGCAGCATGGTATGAATGTTGTGTGACGATCGATGAAGGTGTTTTGCAATGGCTTGATGGGCCAGTGAATAATGAAGAATTAAAGCAACGCACCAAGGTGATCTCACGAAACAACTCACAAACCGATTATTTTGCAGAGGTGAATTTGGCGGCAGAAGGGTGGGTCGCCAGTTTGGCTGAGTGTTTAAAACAAGGCGCAATTTTTATTATTGATTATGGCCATGATCGGGCGAGCTATTATCACCCGCAACGCAGCCAAGGCACTTTGATGTGTTATTACCGACATCAAGGTCATGACAACCCGCTTATCCTGCCTGGTTTACAAGATATTACCAGCCATGTTGAATTCACCGCCTTAGCGGAAATGGCACAGACATCGGGACTTGATGTTGAAGGGTTCCAAACCCAAGCTGATTTCTTATTAGCAGGTGGGATTACTGAATTATTAGAAGCCATGTCTTCGGATAATGTGACCCTTGATTCATTGCAACAGACAACGGCTATCAAACGGCTGACGTTGCCGTCGGAGATGGGGGAGAGCTTTAAGGCTTTGACTCTGACCAAGGACTTGCCAGAACTATTGCCTCGGCTTCAGTTGGCGGATAGGCGGTATAGCCTTTGAACGCTTTTAGATATAGTGTTTCACTCTAAAAAGAGAGGGTTCCTTATAAATTCTGCCTTTTTCGGTGCTAACTGATCGCGAACCCAAAACCTTCAGAGTATTTAAATGAATATTAAAAACACGTCTAAAAGCTACGGTTCAATGGCAAAATATTTGCATTGGGGAACAGCTGTTCTTTTTCTTGTGGCTTATATGAGTTTTTATTTCAGACTTTGGTTTACAGAGGCCAAGACTCCTGAGAACTTTACTGCGCTTCAAATTCATTTATCTATAGGGATAACCCTCGGTGTTATTGTGGTGCTTCGTATTGTATGGCGTATAACTAACCGCCAGCCAGACCCTGAGCCGGGCACTAAATTAGAACATTTTGCTGCCCAGGTTGGCCATTATGCCTTATACGTCATCATGATAATTATGCCTATAACGGGCTATGTGGGGACAGGTGTAAACACCGACTATTTCTTCATGTTCGAGATTCAGAAGTTTGAAAACACATGGTTATTCCAATCCCTTGTGAGCGATGGGTTAGGCATGACATTCAAAGAACTGGAAGAACCAATAGATTTCATCCATAAGGATGTGCTGGGCGCTTGGGTGGTTTGGTTATTAATAGCGGGCCACATTCTTGCTGCGCTATATCATCACTATGTCAGGAAAGATCGGACATTGCCTAAGATGACAATCGATAATTGATTAGTCTGGTTATAATTTAAGAGAACACCATTCCCCTTAAAATTTACTAACGGCTTGTTTCTGGTTTCTGTTCTCTGCATAACAAGGCTTGAACCGCTCTTCTCGGATCATTACCCTCAAACAGAATTTTATACACCTGCTCAACAATCGGCATTTCGATGCCCGCTTGTTTGGCCCGCATCAGCACTTCACGGGCAGCATTCATGCCTTCAACTGTTTTGCCCACTTCAGCGACTGCTTGTTCGACCGTTAAACCTCTACCGATAGCCAAACCAAGCTGACGATTGCGGCTTTGATTATCGGTACAAGTGAGGATTAAATCACCAACGCCGGATAAGCCGATCATAGTTTCTGTTTCTGCACCCAAGCTGGCTGCCAGACGTAGTATTTCTGCCATACCCCGGGTAATTAAAGCTGCCCGTGCATTGGCGCCATAACCTAAGCCATCTGAGATACCTGCACCGATTGCTAAGACATTTTTTACTGTACCGCCAACTTGTACACCTTGTACGTCTGATGTGGTGTAAACACGCAGAGTAGGGCGATGAATGGCTGCCGCAAGATTCTGGAAGAAGGCTTTATCTTTTGAAGCGACGGTCATCGCTGTCGGTAAATCTTTGGCCACTTCCATTGCAAAAGAAGGGCCTGAAATGATAGCTAAGGGATGGCCCTCACCTAAAATATCTGCTGCCGTATCGTATAAAAAACGGCCAGTTTCAGGTGTTAAACCTTTGGTTGCCCAGCTAAGTGGCGTACCGGACTTCAGCATCGGCCTAATCGTTTCTAACATGCCAGAAAATGCGTCGCTTGGCACTGACACTAAAACATGCTTTGCCCGCTGTACCGCTCGCTCAAGATCTGTAACAACTTCTAAGCTGGCAGGGAAGGGTACATTGGGTAAATAACGCTCGTTACTATGGCTTTGTTGCATGGCTTTGAGGTGCTCAGTGTTACGGCCCCAAAGTAAGACTTCATGGCCATTTCTGGCCATCGCAATTGCCAATGCTGACCCCCACGCACCAGCACCGATAACTAAAGTAGGAATCAACACTGAGTTTGTCATAGTCTAAGCCCGCTTAATGCGTCGTTTGCTGTTCAGCCGCTTGTTTGGCTTGTTCGATTTGATTCATGTACAAAGCATCAAAATTAACTGGCGCTAAGACCAGTTGCGGGAAACCGCCTTTTAAGACCAAGTCAGAAATAACTTCACGCACATAAGGGAACAAAATATTTGGACAATGATTGCCAATCAATGGGCCCATTTCGTCTTTACCGTAGCCAATCAATGAAAAAACACCTGCTTGTTTTACTTCAATTAAAAAAGCAGTCTTGTCGCCTAGTTTAGCCGTAACGGTCGCGACTAAAGTGACGTCGTGATTGTTGTCATCAAGTTGCTTATACTCATTGGTCAGTTGTAAATCGAGCTCTGGCTTCCACTCTTCACGAAAAACTTCTGGCGAGTTGGGTGTTTCAAATGAAACATCTTTGGTATAAATTTTTTGGATTATGAACTGGGGTTGCGCTTGTTCTGCTGCGCCGTTTTCTTCGGCCATGGTGCTTCCTTAATAAAATAGTGGATTACGATGCAGCCAATAGGCTGTCTAATTTCTTGGCACGATCCAGAGCCAGTAGGTCAGTGTAACCACCCACAGACTGATCGTTAATAAAAATTTGCGGTACTGTACGTTGGCGACTTTTAGTCATCATTTCTTGACGTTTATTAGGGTTTTTATCGACACGAATTTCATCGTAGCTCACCTTCTTACGCTCTAAAAGTTGTTTTGCCATGACGCAATAAGGACACTGCCCTGTGGAATATACTTCAACCTTTGCCATTACTTACGCCTTAATCTGTCTCTGATGAACTAACTAAATAGGGGCAACTTGGACTCTTTCCAAGTGTTCAGGCCGCCTTTTAAGATATAAATTTCCGAAACACCATCGGCTTGCAACTGCTTTATAGCCACATTGGTGTTTTGGCCCATTGCTGGTACAAGGATCACTGGGTTTGCTGTTTTCTTCATCGATGCCGTTCCCGCCGTAAAGGTCGATAATGGCATATTGATTGAGTCTGCAATATGTTCTTTCTCAAATGCCGCTTTGTCACGAGTATCGACAAAGACACCCTTGTGCTGATTCACTATTTGGATAGCTTGTGCGGTGTTAATGCTTGTGCCACCACCAATATTACTACTGATTGTGCTCGCAATTAAAACGGCTAACAACCCAAAAAACAGGATCCACAAGATCCAATGATTAACAACAAATTCCCCGAAATTTTCCATATCTAGCCTTACGTTATACGTTCGTTCTCTGACAGAATCTGTCATTCACTACAAAACACCCTATAATACACGGCATCATCTATCATTTACATGTATTAACGTGATCTCGCATCATACTAACGATATTGAGGATAAGTCATGAGTCAGTCTCATCGCCCAGTAGCCCTAATTATTCTTGATGGATGGGGTTATAGCGAAACACCACAAAATAACGCTATTTATGCCGCAAACACACCTGTCTGGGATCAACTATGGGCTAATTACCCGCATACCTTGATCAGTGCTTCTGGAGAAGGTGTCGGCTTACCCGACGGTCAAATGGGTAATTCTGAAGTCGGCCACTTAAATATTGGTGCCGGTCGTGTGGTGTACCAAGAATTCACACACGTTAATTTAGCCATCCGTGATCGATCTTTTTTTGATAATGCGACTTTATTACAAGCTGTTAATAACGCAAAGCAGGCCGATAAAGCCGTTCATATATTAGGTTTATTATCTCCTGGTGGCGTTCATAGTCATACGGACCACATAGAAGCAATGGTCGAAATGGCCATTAAACAAGGCGCCAAAAAGGTGTATGTCCATGCTTTCCTCGATGGACGAGATACACCGCCTAAAAGTGCTCAAGCATCGATTGATGCCATGGAAGCCAAATTCAAAGCGCTTGGCGGTGGCCAGTTTGCATCATTAGTCGGTCGTTTTTATGCCATGGATCGTGATCAACGCTGGGAACGTGTCGAAACTGCTTATCATTTATTAACAGATGGTATCGCTGACTATGCCGCTGATTCGGCAACAGCAGGGCTTGCAATGGCTTATGCTCGTGATGAAACAGATGAGTTTGTTCGGGCGACGCGCATTGGCTCAGAGCAAATTAAAATGGAAGAGGGTGATGCCGTCGTCTTCATGAATTTCCGTTCTGATCGTGCCCGCGAATTAACCTTAGCGTTAACGGATCCTGACTTTGCTGAATTTAAACAATCTCGGCCATTAAACTTAGCCTCTGTTGTGACATTAACAGAGTATAAAAAAGAGTTTACCAACCCTATCGCTTTTCCTTCTTCCTCATTAAATAACGTCTTAGGCGCTTATTTAGCCGATCAGGGTAAACGCCAATTACGTATTTCTGAGACTGAAAAGTATGCCCATGTGACCTTCTTCTTTAGTGGTGGTCGAGAACAGCCTTTTGAAGGTGAGGATCGGATTCTAATTCAATCTCCACAAGTGAAAACCTATGATTTACAACCTGCGATGGCAGCACCCGAGGTAGCAAAAAAGCTAGTTGAAGCGATTCATAGTGGAAAATATGATGCCATCATGTGTAATTTTGCGAATGCTGACATGGTAGGCCACAGTGGCCAATATGATGCAGCTGTTGCGGCGATAGAAGCGTTAGATACGGCATTAGGTCAAGTCTGGGCAGCATTGAAAGCCGTGGGGGGCGAAATGATTGTCACCGCCGATCATGGCAATGCTGAATTAATGCAGGATGAAACCACAGGCCAACCCCATACCGCACACACCACTAATCCCGTCCCATTGATATATGCTGGTCGTCCTGGACAGTGTGCCGAGCAGGGCTCATTGTCTGATATTGCGCCAACCATGTTGTCCTTGATGGACTTGGCTATTCCTGATGAAATGGGCAAACACCTTTTGGTTAAACTGTCATAAAGACTGGGCGTTAAAACTAAGATGTTGATGCGTCTTTTGACTTTATATTTTTGCTTGCTTACCATCTCAACTAGCCTGCATGCTGAAACTGATTCCGCGCAACGCCTAGAAGATGTTCAAGCTGAAATTGATTCTTTATCAGACTCGCTAAATAAAGATAAAAAAGCCCGTTCTACGCTATACCGCCAGCTAAAAAAGCAAAGTAAAGCCGTCTCGACCTTAAACCGTGAATTACGTGATTTAGATCAGCAGCTGGAGCAAAAAAATCAGCAGCTCAAACAACTTGAGAAAGCACAAGATACTTTTCGCCAATCACATGCCGAGCAACTAGGCGCATTAAGTACGCAACTCCGTGCTGCTTACCTTAATGCTCAGCCTCATTACTTACAGGTTTTACTAAACCAGCAAACGCCCGGAAAGCTCAGCCGTACTAGCACCTATTTTCATTACTTTCATGAAGCGCGACAAACGCAATTAACCGCCATTAGCGATAATCTAAAGACGCTCGATAATAACAAACAAGATTTATTAATTGCTCGCCAACAGCAACAGGCTTTGTTCGAAAAAAGGCAGGCACAACAACAACGCTTAAAAACACAAAATGCGCAGCGCCTAGCAACTGCTAAAGAATTGGATCAACGGGTGAGCACACAAGGAGCCCGTGTCGCTTCACTCAACGAAGAAGCCCAAGCATTGAGAGACTTGCTTCAATCTTTAGCCCAGCAAAAACCCGTAAAATTGCTTCATCATCGGCCTTTTGCCAAAATGAAAGGTCAGCTGACTTGGCCAACTAAAGGCAAAGTCATTGCCCGTTATGGCAGTTCAAGGAAGCTTGGTAAACTGACTTGGCAAGGCATTATGATTAAATCTGCTACGGGTAAGGAAATCCACTCTGCCGCTGCTGGTCGAGTGGTGTTTTCAGACTGGCTCCGTGGTTTTGGCTTATTGCTTATTATTGACCATGGTGATAAATATATGACCCTATATGGTAATAATCAGAGCTTACTCAGAGAAGTAGGTGATACCGTTAATGCTGGAGAATTGGTTGCTTTAAGCGGTGATCAAGGTATTAAACAATATGCAGGACTTTATTTTGAGCTACGGCATCAAGGGAGTCCAACCGACCCCATGAAGTGGCTTGGTAAACGCAGTTAATAACAATTTTAGGGAAAGGCTATGAGTTTTTTGAGACGTGATATTGGTTTGATTTCTGCTGGTGCTATTCTAGGTGCATCGCTGATCTTCGGCCAAATGGTATTTGCCGATAATCAAAGCAACCGCCCAGACATTCCTCTCGAAGAGCTCCGCGCTTTTTCAGAAATTTTTGGTCGTATTAAAAATAATTATGTTGAACCTGTTGAAGACAAGGAATTGCTGCAAAATGCCATCCGAGGCATGTTGTCAGGCTTAGATCCCCATTCAACTTATCTTGATTTAGAAGACTTTAAACAGCTTCGTGAAGGGACATCGGGTGAATTCGGTGGTCTCGGTATTGAAGTCACAATGGAAGACGGCTTTGTTCGCATCGTATCACCAATTGATGATACCCCTGCTGCTGAGGCTGGCATAGAAGCGGGTGACTTGATTATTCGCTTAGGCGACACGCCTGTAAAAGGCATGGTATTGCGTGATGCAGTCGATATCATGCGAGGTAAGCCAGGAACAGATTTAGACTTAACTATTATCCGTGATGGTGAAGATAAGCCGCTTAAGATCACTTTAACTCGTGCCATTATTAAGGTGAAAAGCGTTAAGTTTCGTACCCTTGAGCCTGGTTATGGCTATGTACGCATCAGCACCTTTCAACAACGTACTGGGGAAAGTTTAAACGATGCTATTGAAGCACTTAAAAAAGACAATGACGGCACTTTAAATGGCTTAGTTCTAGATTTGCGGAATAACCCTGGTGGCTTATTAAATGCCGCGGTAGAAGTCTCTGACAGCTTTATTGCTAACGGTATGATTGTGTATACCGATGGCCGTATTCCTGACTCTAAACAAGAATTTACGGCAAAACCAAGAGATGTTTTAAAAGGGGCTCCTTTAGTTGTACTAGTCAATGGAGGCTCTGCTTCTGCGTCTGAAATCGTGGCTGGTGCGTTACAAGATCATCATCGTGCCGTGATTATAGGGACAAAAACATTTGGTAAGGGCTCCGTACAAACGGTTATGCCTTTAACAGATAGTACGGCCGTTAAAATGACAACAGCCCGTTATTTCACGCCTTCTGGTCGCTCAATCCAAGCAGAAGGTATTGTGCCTGATATCACCGTTGCTCGTGTCAATATAACGGCTAGTGAGAGTGCCGGTTTTGAGCCTTTGCGTGAGCAAGATTTATCAAAACATATTTCAAATGGTAATGGCAAAACAGATGCTGACATTGCGAAAGAGGCTGCAGAGAAGAAAAAAGATGACGCACCATTAGCTGTCACTGACTATACTTTGTCGGAAGCCCTGAATTTATTGAAAGGCATTCACGTCCTGAATCGTTAAGCCAGAACTGCACTAACTCATTTGGGGTGCTTGCACCTTCATTCTTCTCTTAAAAAGGGATAGCTATGTCCGCTTCGGAGCCTTCTTCTTTATCTATTTTATTAGTTGAGCCTTCGCCGACCCAGAGTAAAATTATCACTTCACATTTGAGTGAAGAGGGTGGGTGTCGAGCAAATTGATAGTGTTAGCAATGGTGAAGAAGCTATCGCCTTTGTCCAAAAATACCCACCAGACCTTGTCATTAGCGCAATGTATTTACCTGATATGTCAGCCACAGAGTTGTTATCCGAGTTACGCCATCGCAAAGATTTTGAGTCCATTAACTTTATGCTCATTTCAAGTGAAACGGCTTTCACCGTACTTGACCCCATTCGACAGGCTGGTGTTATTGCCATTCTGCCTAAGCCTTTCGCACACCAAGATCTAGAACGGGCTTTAAGAACAACCCTTGACTATATCAGCCCAGAAGAACTGGCCTTAGCCAGTTATGACGTTGACGAGATTAATGTACTCATTGTTGACGATAGTATGACCTCTAGAAATCATATTGCGCGTGTTTTGACAGATATGGGCATCGAGAACATTACGAAGGCTGAAAATGGCCTTGATGCGATTGCTATGCTGTCTGATCGGGCCTTTGACCTGATTATTACTGACCTAAATATGCCAGAAATGGATGGGCAGCAGCTTATTGAACACGTTCGCCACGAAATGGGTAACACCTATATACCGATTATGATGGTCACCAGTGAGCACGATGCTGCTCGCTTGAGTAGTGTACAAAAATCAGGCGTCTCCGCTATCTGTGATAAACCTTTTGAACCTCAAGCCGTACGTGAAGTTTTATTCAGAGTGCTGGATGGGACCTAAATAACAGGCAAAAAAATAGGCCACCGGAGCGACCTATTTTCACATCATAACTTCTGATTTTTTAGAATTCACCACACTCAACATCAGCCAATGTGTTCGACTTAATATCTTCAAGCGAAGGTAATAAATCATACGCAATAATATCTTGGCCTGAATAACTCTTGTGTGTTTTGATTTTTTCAAACCAGCCTTTAACATTTGGACGTGAATTCAGCATATCTGCTTCACCAATCACTGACAATAAGTGTAGGTAAGCCGTGAAGTGAATATCAACGTAGCTGAATTCTCCAACGATGTATTCTGATGCAATTTTTGCATCCAATGCATCCAGCGGTGTTGCTAGTCCAGCACGTGCTGCTTCAACAGCCGCATTATCAGCAGCATAACTTGCATCACCCATTGGACCGATCACCAACTCTTGCATCAATGTTTCAACATGCGGTTGTACTTCTGTACGCCCGATATCCATCCAATAGTTTTGATCCGCTAATACCGCCGCATTACGTGGTGCTAAGAAACGACCTAAACCACGGCCTTCGACAAATACTGATGTCCCATTTTCACCAACAACAATATAATCGGCTTCTTTTAGTGCCGGCATAATGCCTAATGGCGAAATCTTGCGGTAATCTGCGCTGTCTTGCTGTTTTGTTGACATATCAACAACAGCACTTTCAATTTCAATGCCTTTTTCAGCAGCTGTTAACATCACCTTCAATGTGTCGGGGTGGCCCGGAAAGCCCAGTAATTGCATAATATACTGGGTTTTTTTCATCTCTCCATCACTACCATATCGGTCATCTGCATCTAATGATTTTGCAGCAGAGCCAAAATGAAATAAATCACTCATTCTTTTTTCCTCCAGATAAGCCGATTAGGCTGCGTTTAATTGTTTTTGTTTAATGTCTTCAAGTGATGGCAAGCTTGCGTAACTCGGACGCTGCTTAATCTTGTCATACCAGGCTTTGATATTAGGGCGTGACTCAATCATGTCTTGTTTTCCAGCCAACACTAAAAAATGTGCGACGGCTGTCCAATGGACATCTGCGTAGCTGTAATCGCCAACAATAAGATTTTTTCCCGTTAGAGCAGCATCAAATGCATTAAGACCCGTTTCCACTAAAGCCACAGCATCTGCATCTGCTGTACTACCGAATGCAGCAGCATTTAGTAGCGACTCAACCGGTGCACCGATTGTTTCAGATACTTGCCACCAGTAATTTTGATGTCCGAAGTTCTGCGCTTTTTTCGGGTTCAAAAACCCTTTACCACGTGTATCCATGTAAGCTAAGCTCGCTTCCGCACCAATCGCAACAGCATCGCCTTCTTCCAAATATGGGTGCTTCCCGAATGGAGATAGACCACGATATTCTGCTTGGTCATGTTCACCTGCTTGTGTATCAAGCAGTTCTGTTTCCAACTTGATTTGTTTTTCGGCTGCCATCACTAGGCATTTAACTGTACTTAAGTCTCCAGGAAACCCGAGTAGTTTCATGCCTGCTTCTGCTTTCTTTTTCTTTTTAAAAAGCCCAAACATTTTATTACCTCTTTTTCATTAAATAATCTTGGGCTAACCACCTAAACTACGATATTAAACAAGCTTGGTGACTAGTCCTCCTTCCCTAAAATTTAGCTATTCTCTATATGTGGACGCCATTTAGAAATTTTTATAAATGACATAACAGCAATCAACAATAGCAAATTTCTGTTATCGCTGACTAGTTTCTGTATCAATTTGTTGGAATAGCGATCATGCTGCAAGCACGGATTGCACAACTGCTTAGAAGGGAATTAATTGAAAAAAGGGGATGATGATTTATAGAAGTTTTAATCTACGTTGCTAGTAAAAAATTATGCGTTTATATCCGCTAACTATATAGCTAGCCATAAAAAAAGGCCGCATAATGCGGCCTTCTTCATGAACACTTTAGGTCGTGAATTTAGAACTCACCACATTCAACATCTTTCATTACTTTTGCTTTAATTTCATCCAATGTTGGTAAGAAATCGTAACTAATAATGTCTTGGCCTGAGAAGCTCTTATGCGCTTTGATGCGATCGAACCAAGCTTTGATATTACTGTGTCTAGCAAATAAGACACCTTCACCCATAACGGTGAGCAGGTGAATATAAATGGTCCAGTGAATATCAGCATATGAATAACCACCTACCACGAACTCATTTGATGTTAATTGCTCATCAAATGCTTCTAAAGGATCGGCCAAAGCTTCACGTGCAGCATTAATCACGGCATCATCAGCAACAAAACTAGGATCAGCCATCTGTCCACATACTTTTTGCATCATTAACGCTTCAACATGGGGCTGGACATCATCTTTACCCACTTCCATCCAGTACATTTCTGTTGCTAATACAGCGGCATTACGCGGTGCAAGTCTGTTACCCAAACCACGCCCCTCAACAAAGACCGCAACACCAGGTTCACCGGCAATGGTGTAGTAAGCTTCTTTTATTGCTGGTGTTAAACCAAATGGTGAAATAGCACGATAATCAGCGCTGTCTTGCTCACCTTTTGTCATATCTAAGATACCACTTTCTACTTCAATCCCTTTTTCAGCTGCTGTTAACAGACATTTTAATGTATCTACATCACCTGGGAAGCCAAGTAACTGCATAATATATTGTGTTTTTTTCATCTCGCCGTCACTACCGTAACGATCATCTGCATCTAGTGCCTTGGCCGCAGAGCCATAATGAAATAAATCAGCCATTTTGTTTCTCCTCGTTAGTTATGATCAGGCGACTGATCTAAGTTGTTTGTTTTTGACATCATCTAATGATGGTAAACCCGCGTAGCTACTACGCGCTTTTACTCTGTCAAACCAAGCACTGAGATTGCTGCGCGATGCGATCATGTCTTGCTCTCCTACGAGCGTTAGCATGTGTGCTACGGCTGTCCAATGAACATCTGCGAAAGAGTATTCTCCAACGATATATTCTTTGTTATCAATAAACCCGTTTAGTTCATCTAAGACGGTTGCAATTTGTGCTCTTGCCGCATCTAAGTCACCGCCTTCAATGCCATAAATGCTTGCTTTAACTAACGTCTCAACCGCTGGTTCGCATAGCTTCCTCGATACTTGGCCCCAGTAATTTTGCTGACCAAATAATTGTGCTTTTGGTGGGTTTAATAAACCACCTTGGCCACGTACATCAAGGAATGACAAAACGGCATTAACACTCGTTGTTGAGTAATCGCCTTCTTCCAAGTATGGGTATTTGCCAAACGGTGATATCGCTCGATAAGCTTCTTGATCGCAAGCACCACCTATAACATCGAGTACTTCCACATCAAGCTTTACTTTCTTCTCTGCTGCCATCAGCAAGCATTTGCACGTGTTAGCATCCCCTGGAAACCCTCTCATCGTCATGCGTAGTTCTTTCTTTTTCTTTCTAAAAAATGGCATATTTAACCTCGTTTTTATATTTAGTTATGTTCTTAAAACCATCAAACTGAAGTACATTCCTCCACTCGCACTTCAATCAAACCTTGTCTCGATTTGGCTTAACAAGCCGATATTTCTTTGAGGCTTGAGCGTTCTCGATAATCTGTTGTTCTCTTCAGATGGGCACACGTTAGCGTTCGAGGTTCAAAACGGCCTATACGTATAAACACTACAATTTTGAGGTGTTTTTAACCTTTCAATTTGTAATGTCTTTTAACCCTTTGAATAAAAAGTGATTTTAACCCTAGTGTTTTTGTGGGTTACTACCCGACAATAACTGTTTTTTTTTTGAAATAAAAGAATATTCTGTGTAAATATTCTCGACTGTTCCGCTTGGTTATTATCTTTAATAAACAATAATCTAGGTCAGTTTTGTTATTTCTATTGGATTGACTTATGGATTAACCAACCGTGGTCAATTCTTTAAAATGTAATCTCAGATGCCCAAGGTGGACACCTGAGATCAACATTTTAAATGGTAGCTAGTTTTCCCACTTAAATGGGTCGTCTTGTGCTACACTAAAAAATAAGGCGACAGCAGTCGTGATCCAAATTAAAAAAGCAATGGCTGTGCCTAATGCCCATAATGGATCGCTATGATGTGCACCTATGTTTAGCTCGATAGCGCCAAAGGCAACAATCGCTGTCCAAATTACGATGGCTAAAAAGCCTTTAAATGAACTCATTTTTCTCTCCTCTTTTCAGCTTAGTGACCAGAGCTATAAACGCCTTTAACTGAGGTTTTATAGCCCTGATCATGCTCTCAGATTGCTGTTATTGTGTTAATAAAGGCATGTTTTTCCAACCTGCCCGCTTATTCATACGTTCAGCGATAGCACGCTCACCCTCTGAGGCCATTTCTTCATCCCATTTTGCTAAATGAGGTTTAATGAAAGCCTCCCACACAGGTGGAACCAATAGCATTGAGAACATCGCATAATAGCCAATACCGGTATCAGGTGAGCCCACTTCTTCTAATTCCCAGAAATGTGTTTCACCACGGTCATGGTGATCCCCTTGACGACCAATCTCAATGAAACCGATTTGTGTAAATGGTGACTCACCCACATCCCATGAATGGCGGTATTCGATAGGTTGGCCTTTTTCACGGATCAAACCGTAATGCTCTAAGAAGTTTAATACTTCTAATTCAAAAGCAGAGATTGTCCATGCGATACCCATGATGCCTAGACCTGTCCAGCCGCCAACGAACCAAAATAAAAATACGGTTGGTAAGCTCATTGCGTAACCACGTAACCAACGGTTCTGGAATGAAATGAAAGGCACATTTAATCGTGCTAAACGTACTTGTTCCATTTTGTACAAGAAACGTGATTGGCCAAAATGTGATAGCAAGAAATGCTTGTAAACATTACGTCCACGTGGGCATGTTGCCGGATCATCTTCATGTGCTAATTCAAGGTGATGATTGTATACATGGGCATAACAGAAATGTGCGATGCCACTTAAGCCCATCATCCAGCGTGATAGAACAAAGGTAACGCCTTTAGTATGAGATAACTCATGACCAAACATGATGCCTAAGCCCATGAACATACCATTTGAAATCGCGGCACCAATCAAGTTCACACCTGAAATGCCCGTATTAATAGTGATTCCCATCACTTCCATTGTGCCAAACGGTACCCCAGCAGCGTATTCAGATACGCGCCAGATCAATGATAATTGTAATAAAACAAATACTGGTAACTGCAAGTACATCATTGTATTCAACAATAACGGCATGCCGTTCAGCTCGCCATTCTCATCCACACCTGCTGGATCCAACTTCATTGGCAATAGACTTGTCATCCAGTCTAATACGACCGCTAGACCGAACATGGCTACCCCTAACCATGCGTAGATCCCGCCGTATACAATTCCTAACATCGCTACGACGATTAACGCCGGCGTCAAAAAATATCTTAGATTAATGATTAGTTTACCCATTAATTCTCCCTCCACAAATTAAGTAAAAAACGTCTACCGCGATCTCGATGTACCGTCGTAGCCGGAGACAAACTTACATTTATAGATTTCTTTGCAACCATACGTATTAACGCCACTTTTTGTAAGTGCTTTTAACCTTACAAAAAGTAAATGTATTTAAGTCTTTGAAAACAGCCAACTTTAAACCTTGTCCTTTGTGCGTGTTTTACTGTTTATTCTGACATTATTTAAACAATAAAAATGATCTTAAGCGCGATAATTCTCGACTGTTCCGCTTGGTTATTAACCATAATAAAAGTATGGGAACCTGTCGTAATCAAATACACAAAACCTGTGCTTGCCTTGCCTTTTAACATAGGTCGTAAACGGTATATTTATCAATAGAGCAGATGCTAAACTGGGACATGCTTAGCTTCGATACACTTCTTCTGTTTTTAACTACTTCTTTATTTTTGGCCATCACGCCAGGGCCGGATAACCTTTATGTGCTAACACAATCGGCAATACATAACCGCCGTGTCGGTTTGTCGATTACCCTGGGGCTTTGCACAGGTTTAGTCCTGCATTCGCTTGCGGTTGCCTTCGGACTCTCGGCACTTATCATTGCTTCTCCGCTGGCATTTTCAGCAGTAAAATTTGCGGGGGCGGCCTATCTCGCTTACATAGGATGGTGTACTTTTCAGGCAGATAAATTGCCATCACAAAGCCTGTCACAACCACAATTAAGCTATGGACAGTTTTACTGGCGGGGTGTAATCATGAATATTACTAACCCTAAAATCGGCCTATTCTTCTTGTCATTTCTGCCACAATTTATAGATATTACACAAAGTCATATTGCACTTCAGGTGATGCAAATCGGGGGGCTTTTTATCATCGTTACGCTGGTCGTGTTTTCAGTCGTGATAGTACTATCCGGTACTATCCGCCGATGGGTAAAGCAACATCCTGAACAGCAAATTTTGATAAACAGGCTCACCGGCGTGTTGCTAGTTATACTGGCTATTCACATTGCTTTTTTTAGTGGTTGACCATGCTGAATCGCCTGTTGCACTTTAATTGCCAGATCCACCTTTAAAGTTGTCGTCCTCTGTTGCGCCTCACACAGTGCACTACGAAACCCCAAATAGTCGGCACCAAACTGTTGTAATGTGAAAATATCCTGCAACCGTAGTGCGCCTGCCAAACCGCAAATTAAACCTTGCTGTTGAACAAATTCCACGAAGGCAACCAATTTCTGATCTTGCCAATGATTTAATAAATGCTGCCCATCTTTCACCGCTGTATCGACCATAACACCATGAAAACCCACAGCCTTCAGTAACGGCATCACAGGCTGTTCAGGCCAATTGTCAGCAAATAAGACGGCGATAACCGGCACATTCAATGTCTCTATCGTCATCTTCATTGCATTAAGGCAATTGATTAAGTTTTGATCTGGAAACAGACCTACCTTGACGTAATCAACACCTGACACTGCCATGGCTGCCATGGCCTCATTGATTCGGTTCGCTTGCATCGGTAAATCACCCACTGTTGCACTGGTTTGGCAGCGACTGCTAATAAAAGAAACAATTTCCGTTACTTCTGCGATAGATAAGGCACCTAGCGCGCCTTGTGACGGTTTTTTGATGTCTAAGATATCAGGTAGTGAACCGGATAGTTTCTGTGCTTCCTCAAGCGACTGTACGCTGGCTAACCATTTAGACATCGGTGAGAACTACCCCAGCGTCTTTTATTTTTGCCATTAGCCAATGCCATGCTTCAAGCTCACGATCACCTGCCGTTTTGTCGATGGCAATCTTAAGATAGCTAATTTCTTGCTGTATTTTTTCAAGCGGCAGCATATTCAAGCGGCTCGTTAAGACAGCGGCTTCAATGACGGCATTTTGAGCGCGATTGAATCCTCGGAAGGGCGCATGCATCACTTCCTTTACAATATTGCCTGTAAAACAGGCGCGCGGATCATTGTCTTCGAAACCGACTAGTTCAAGCTCAATATGCGCTAATGCTTGTTCAAGATATTGGCCATCAATTTGTTCACAGAGCAGGGTAGGCCAGTTTCTCCGGCCCGTTAATGCGCCAGCGAAGACGCGCACGTCATCGGTAAAATTAATCGTACACTGGCGATGACGCTTCAAATTGTTATAGGTTGTCGACGGTTTGAAAGGCTGAATGATGATTTGACCTTCACTTTCCGTGATCCCCATTGGCGCTGAGTGCGCCATGCCATCTTGCGCCATTGAGGTAACGATAACTTCCTGAATTCTTTTATTCTGCGGTGCCACACTTTCTTCCTGTCGTCATGGTTGTACCTTGCTTTTTTTGTTGGGTAATATCTTGCTCTTCTACTGTTGTTGCACAACCCCACAATAACTCTTCATCTTGGGTATACCGCTTACCTAACTGCCATGCTACCTGGGCTTTAGCGAGCTCGGCCCCCAAATAAAAAGCATGGCCTGTATCGTCCTTCAGATCTAACTGAGGATAAAAGTCAAAGGGATCTGATGCATGCATCAACCCATCCCGGTTGAACATATAGATACCTTGTTCTGCTACTTTAATTCGGTAATTGGGATCTTTGATATTCGATGCTAATGTGGCAATATCTTCTGCGCTATCCGGAAAAGGGCGGCGCTCGTGGGCCACTAACAAGTCACTGGTTAGATCCCGCGGTAGGCTGCTTTCCCGTTTCGCCGCATGCATCATTCGGCGCGAAACATCCGCTTCTTTGATCGCTCTCCGAGCATGAGGACTCACTTCGGTTGCAAGTACATTGTTAATACCTAACTCAGAAATAATACCGAATAAGAGGGCGTTGATCCCTGTCGTATCAGCATCTGTGAGTTCCGTCAGGTTTCCCACTCCCATCATGATATCGGCTTCGGGGTAAGTTCCACGCAGTTGGTGATAACGCACAATTGAGTTCGTTAAGCCAAAATGGATTGGATCTAAAATCGGATCGGCAATCCAAGGCCGATTTATTTTATCCATGGCTTCCATTGCCCGTTCAAGTGACGCTAAAGAGCCCGGCTCAGCCGGTACTAAAATAGGAATTGCATCCACTTCTTGTGCTAAATGGTAGGTCTCTTCCGTCAAACTTAATAAATAATCCGCACCGGCTTTACCTGCCCGCTTCAAATCTTCCAACTCTAAGGAATCAACACTGACTTTAAACCCCGCTTCATGCAAAGCAACGATAGCGTCTTCCATGTGTGGAAAGGATTCTTGTGGCAGGCAGCCAATATCAATAACATCGGCACCCGAAGCGCGATAATATTCGGCCCGCGCTAATATGCCGGCAATATCTCGCTCAGGTGCATCTACAATTTCGGCAAAGATATTAACGTCGTATTGACTCAAGTCAGGCTTTTTCCTTTCACGGCCAAAATAAAGAGGTAAATCTTTTACTTCTTCCGGGCCGCGCACAACTGATATACCCAGCTGCTCACTTAATGCCACTAAATCACCGCGGCAACGCCCCGGCACAATAATTTCTTTAACACCTGCGTAATCCGCTGGTTTTAACCTTCGTGCAATCATTTTGTCTGTCATTAAAGCGGCTACAGACACACCTATCTCGTGAATCTGGTAATCAAAGGGCAATGACACCATGTCATCCAGCACTTTTTGCAGGCTTGGTAGAGCGAGTTTACCCGTTAAAAATAGTAGCTTGTCAGCCATTGGTTTGGTTTATCTCATCCAAACGTAATTTTAGCACCGCTAATAATTTATCCGGATTTTCGACCACTGTTGTCGCTTCGTAGGAACGCAGTTTATGGGTATGCGCCAAATCCACCTCCCTTGGCCAAACTTTGACAATGCGATCCGGCGCCGGTGTGTCCATTTCTGGTTCTGTGTCACAGGCAAGAACAATACTCGGAATACGACACTTTCCAGCCTGTGCATAGACATTAGTCACTAAGGTATCTGAGAAGCCCAATACCATCTTAGCAACGGTATTGGATGTCGCTGGTGCAACGACCAAAGTATGGTAATCACCACGATAAAAAAGGCCTACAGGTGGTGAACTCGCAGCCCGATCTCGATAAACGCGCCCCTTATCATTGATTCCTTTAGGATCATGACCATACATCCGCATAACTTCTTCGCCGGCACTGCTATAGAATAAATCGACATCCTCAAGATCGCGTACGATCTCTATACATTCATCCAGATAATGGCCTGAGCCTGTTATTGCCCATGCTAAACGTGGTTTCTCGGGTTTTGCTTGCATTATTTGATGATGCCTTTCTGCCTATTTTGCATGTCAGTTTGACAGACTCTCAGGCCTGAGTAAAAAATTATAATGGTTTTAATATGGCTTTATACTTAGAATTACGATCGTTATAACTTTTACTTATGGAGTATTAGATAATGGAATTTGCAAAAGACAGTATCCCAAAAATCATCGTTGTCGGCGGTGGCGCAGGGGGGCTAGAGTTAGTTACAAAACTCGGTCGTAAACTGGGTAAAAAAGGTAAGGCTGATGTCTCACTCATCGATAATACACAAACGCATATCTGGAAACCATTGCTGCATGAAGTTGCGGCAGGAACACTTGACTCCCATCAGGATGAAATCGAATATTTAGGCCAAGCAATGCATAGTGGTTTTCGTTTTCGACGGGGTAGGATGGATGGTTTAGATCGCGATAATAAGACAATCTCTTTAGCCCCGACGCTAAATTCCGATGGCCTAGAAATTATTCCGCGTCGGAGCTTTGATTATGATTACCTCGTCATCGCCGTCGGTAGTATTAGCCATGACTTTGGTGTTACTGGTGTTGCTGAACACTGCCTATTCCTAGATACCACGGCCCAAGCAGAGAACTTCCAGACTCAATTAATCGAAGCCTATGTGCGGGCACATACGCAGGGAAGGCCGGTTGATGATGGGCAGCTGGCTATTGCAATTGTTGGTGCTGGTGCAACCGGGGTTGAGCTTAGTGCACAATTGTATGAAGTCTCACATTTATTAAGTGCTTATGGCCTAGATGAAGTCAAACCCACGGATGTAAAAATCAGCATTATCGAAGCTGCTGACCGTGTCTTACCGGGCTTACCAGAAAATTTGTCACGCGCAACAGAAGTTGAACTCAGTAAACTCGGTGTTAGCGTGTTAAATGATGAGCGAGTTATTGAAGTCACCGCCGATGAAATTAGAACAGAGAGTGGCAAAGTCATTCCTGCAGCGATTAAAGTCTGGGCTGCGGGCATAAAAGCACCTCCATTCTTAACCGAACTTGGTCTCGCGACCAACCACATCAACCAAATTGAAGTGAAACAAACGTTACAAAGCCTGACGGATGATGATATCTACGCTATTGGTGACTGCTGCGCCTGCCCGTGGGAAGGGCATGAAGGCAATGTGCCTCCACGTGCACAAGCAGCCCATCAGATGGCCTCATTGGCCTATAAATCTATTACTCGCCGGCTGGTGGGTAAGTCCCTGCCTGATTATCATTATCATGATCACGGTTCATTGGTCTCACTTGGTAAATACAGTACCGTGGGTAATATGATGGGAAAACTATCTAAAGGTAGTTTGATGGTAGAGGGTTTTTTAGCCCGGATGATGTATTTATCACTCTATAAAATGCACCAAGTGGCGTTATTCGGCTTTTTCCGCGTCGGTATGCTTTCACTATCACATTTATTCAGACGCAGTGTGCATCCAAAAATAAAATTACATTAAATACTTCCTTACAGCCATAAAAAAGGCCCTTAAAGGGCCTTTTTTATGGCTTAAGTTTTAACTTAGATATCTAAGTTTGTCGCCTGCAGAGCATGCGTTTCGATAAATTCACGACGCGGTTCTACATTATCTCCCATCAAGGTATTAAAAGTTTGATCTGCCGCAATGGCATCTTCAATTCTGACTTGCAATAAACGACGCTTGCTCTTATCCATCGTCGTTTCCCACAGTTGGTCAGGATTCATTTCACCCAACCCTTTGTAGCGCTGTACCGTTTGGCCGCGGCGGGCTTCGGTCATCAACCAGTTCACGGCTTGTGAGAAGTGAGTCACAGGCTCACTACGATCACCCCGCTGAACATAGGCATCATCACTAAACATACCATTAATTTTATCAGCAAAACTCAAAATACGTTGGTACTCACTGCTGGCAAAGAACTCGCCTGGAATGTGATAATCCGTGCTGATACCATGACGGTTGAAGCTAACATTAATACGTTCAATGCCCTCACCATCTTTCAATACCGACAAGCCATAACTCGTACCGGTTGGTAAGCCTTCATTCAGTCTTTCTTCAATGCTCGATAACCATGTTGTCATCGCCTTAGCATTGTTCAGCTCAGGTATTTGTTGTTGGTACATCAGTTGTCTTAAGAAAGCGGGGTAATAGTGACTTGATAAACGCGTCATTATTGATGTAACCGTTTGATATTCATCAATTAATACTTTCAGAGCAGAGTCCTTAATAGGATCTGCTGACTGACTTGGGTAGAGCTCTGCATTGTTCAATGCGAGTTCAGTAAGATAGTTTTCCATCTCAATGTCATCTTTGACGTAACGCTCTTGCTTACCTTTCTTAATTTTATAAAGTGGTGGTTGCGCAATATAAATATGGCCACCTTCCACTAATTCTGGCATTTGGCGATAAAAGAACGTTAGCAATAACGTTCTGATGTGCGAACCATCGACATCGGCATCCGTCATGATGATGATGTGATGATAGCGTAATTTACTTGGGTCATATTCATCGCGGCCAATGCCACAGCCGAGAGCTGTAATCAATGTGCCTACCTCGGCTGAACTGATCATTTTGTCAAAGCGCGCGCGCTCAACATTCAAAATCTTTCCTTTTAGCGGCAGAATTGCTTGTGTTCGTCTGTCACGGCCTTGCTTAGCACTGCCTCCCGCAGAGTCACCCTCTACTAAGAAGAGCTCAGAGAGCGCAGGGTCACGCTCCTGACAGTCAGCTAGCTTACCTGGTAGCCCTGCAATATCGAGTGCACCTTTACGACGTGTTAATTCACGCGCTTTTCGAGCCGCATCTCGTGCTCGGGCGGCTTCAACCATTTTATTGGCAATTAATTTACTATCCGCTGGGTTTTCGACCAAATAGTCATGGAAATGCTGATTCACCAATGACTCAACAATGGTCCGCACTTCTGATGACACCAATTTGTCTTTGGTTTGTGATGAGAACTTAGGATCCGGTACTTTAACTGATAGGACGGCCGTCAAGCCTTCACGTGCATCATCACCGCTGGTGGCGACTTTTGCATTTTTCGTCAAGCCTTCAGCTTCAATATATTGGTTTAAGGTTCGCGTTAATGCTGCTCTGAAACCGGCTAAATGCGTACCACCATCACGTTGTGGAATATTGTTAGTGAAGCAATAGATATTCTCTGTATAAGAGTCATTCCATTGCATGGCTAACTCAACGGTTACATCGTCTTTTTCACCCTCGATAGCAATAATAGTTTGATGTACCGGTTCTTTATTTGTATTCAGGTGCTCAACGAATGCCGTAATACCACCTTCATAGTAAAACACTTCACTGTTCTCATCGCGCTCATCAGTCAATACAATGCGAACGCCCGAATTTAAAAAGGCCAATTCTTTAATGCGTTTTGCTAAAATTTTGTAGTCATAAATGAGATGGGTGAAAGTCTGTTCACTTGGCCAAAACTGGATTTTTGAGCCCGTTGTATCACAGTCTTCACCTTCTTCAATCGGTGCATCAGGGACACTATCGGTATAACTTTGGCGATAAACCTTATTATTGCGACGAATTTCAAGGGTTAATTTTTTTGATAAGGCGTTAACGACCGAAACACCAACACCATGCAAACCGCCTGACACCTTGTATGAATTATCATCAAACTTACCGCCAGCATGCAGCACCGTCATAATCACTTCAGCGGCTGAAATACCTTCGCCCTCATGGACATCAACAGGGATACCGCGACCATTATCAGACACTGATACTGAGTCGTCTGGATGGATTCGAACATTGATTTCACTACAATGACCGGCTAACGCTTCATCAATGGAGTTATCAAGCACCTCAAACACCATGTGGTGTAAGCCTGTGCCATCATCTGTATCACCAATATACATACCCGGCCGCTTTCTAACGGCATCCAAGCCTTTTAGAACTTTAATATTCGACGAGTCGTAGGCGTTATCTTCAGTTGTCATATTGCATCCATATTTAGCGGATTGAGGTCAATTATTTCACTTGATCGGTCTATTTTACTCTTTATATTGATTTGTTGGTAGTGAGGTGCTGCTTCACACTAAAGAAGCGCCCCTTGTTTCACGTGAAACGTGGTGAAACCTGTGCTGTTATCTGCTAGTTGAGTCAGTGAATTATCAGTACTTGTAATGAATGTTTGCACAGAGAGTTTAGCTAATTCATTCAAAATAATTTTTTGGTGTGCGGGGTCAAGTTCTGAACTAATGTCATCAACCAATAAAATACTTTTGATATTGCCCTGCTGTGTTGTTTTTATTTGCGCCATACATAAAGCAATAAAAAACAGCTTTTGTTGGCCTCGGGAAAAAATCTCACTCGGCTCATAACCTTCCACCATAAAGGACCAGTCAGCGGCATGGCTACCAGAACGGGTATAGCCTAACTGTTGGTCACGTTCAATTGTTGCTGAAATTGTTTCTTGTAAAGTACTGCCCTTTGGCCAGCCACTACGGTATTTTAATGAAAACACTTTATTCTTATAACTAGGGCAGAGCCTAGGAAAAATTATATTAAATTCAGATAACAACTGTTCTAAGCGCTTTATCCTTTGCTTGCTAATTTCTTCGCCGTGCAAGATGAGGTGTGAATCCCAAAGCTGAATTTCATCCACTTTCTTATGTTGTCGAATTGCACTATTACGTTGCTGAATAACTTTCTTATAGGCTTGCCAGTGTAAATTAAAGCTTGGTTCCACGTGAAACAGACCCCAATCCAATATTTGCCGGCGATATTTTGGGCCTTGCTCAAAAAATTGATGACAATTAGCAGGAATAAACTGTAAAGGTAATTGCGAAGCGAGATCCGATAGCTTTTTTAGCGGTGCATTATTCAACCGTATTTTTAAACCAGAAGTTAAATCATATTGCAGACCTATCGGCGTTTTATGTGTCACTGTTCTTGCAATCACTTGTAACTGTTGCTGTTCGAATTGCACTGATTGCTTTAAAGAACGCGTGCGAAAAGAACGGCCTAGCGCTAATAAATGAATTGCTTCTAGTATGCTGGTTTTACCTGCACCATTTTCACCAAGCAACAAATTAATACCTGGAGAGGGTGACAAAGAAAGCGCTGAAATATTTCGCAGCTGTCTGATGGTTAATTCTGCCAGCACTGTTTTATATCTATTAAGAGTTAAAACCTCACTGTACTGTAAAAATTAGGTTCTATAAAGTACGATTTATAATATAGAAAATAGGATGACATATAATCCTTTGACAATATTTTGTTAAACCTTATTATAAAGGTAAAGATGTTTGTTTTAGTGTTTTTAACAGGAATTCTCGATTATGAATTTACCCACATTACGACAATTACGCTACCTAACTGCGGTTGTCGCAACTAAACACTTTGGCAAAGCAGCTGAACAATGTTTTGTCACACAATCGACTCTGAGTGCAGGGATTCAGGATTTAGAAGCATTACTAGGTGCTGCATTATTGGAAAGAACCAATAGGAAGGTACTTGTCACGGCGTTAGGCCAAGAAGTTGCCCAGCGTGCCCAGCATATTTTATCGCTAGCCGCTGACTTAGTTGATGTCGCAGAAATCGAGAAAAACCCTTTTTCAGGCAGGTTACGCATTGGTGTCATTCCCAGTATTAGCCCATTTTTGCTTCCAAAAGCATTGCCTATACTTCGTAAAGAGATGCCTCAAATGGAGCTTGTATTAATAGAAGATCAATCCGAGCGCTTAGTTAAGCAACTTAACGAAGGAGAGATAGATTTGGCAATTTTGGCTTTTCCGTTTGATGTTGGCCAGCTTGAACATAGCATCTTTGCCTCAGAAACGTTCTGGGTCGCTTTACCCGTTAATCACCCTCTTGCTAGTAGCGATGGCATTGAAGCCTCGCGTTTGCCTGTAGATGACTTGTTATTATTGTCAGAAGGGCACTGCCTCCGAGAGCACGCTTTAAGTGCATGTAGCCTGCCATCAACAACGCAACGTACCAGTATGCAAGGAACCAGTTTATATACTTTGATTGAAATGGTTGCTGGTGGGCTTGGTATTACGCTAATCCCTGAAATGGCCATCACATCAGACATGGTCACTCATGCTGACATTAGCTTGAAACCACTTCTTGCCAAGGAAAAACCCGTTAGGGAGCTGGGCCTCGTATGGCGTTCAAGTTACCGCTCAACTGCCGCAATTGATATTCTCTCAACACATTTCGCGCAGGCGCTGGCTCAATAACTAGCTATTCCGACTTAGCGTAAAAGCCACGTATGGCAGGAAAACTACTTTCAATAATTGATGTTGTGGTTTGTTCATCAAAAACAGCATAGACACGGCTTTGAGGATCCACTAAAAACAAGTGGTGCTCTTGCTCAATTTGATAGCCGCCATTACTTAAATCCGTTTTTAAATAGAGCGCGACAAATGTTTTCGCTAAGCGCTCAATTACCGCCTCATTCTCGGATTCAAGAACTTGAAAGTTGAAGCCTTTCTCATCTAACCCTTGTGCTAATTTACCTATTGCGCTAGCTTCAGTGTCCAAGCTAATCAGTAGAACACTGACATCTTGACTTGCGTAAGCTGATTGAAATACGGCTAATTTATTGAATACCTGTAAACAGGCAGGCAGGCAGTTTAAGTGGCTAAAATACACCATTGTCCACTTCTCATTAAACACATTGTGAGTAAGCGCTCGCTTTCCATTATAGGCAACTTGAATATCATCTACGTGCCTCGGGGGGGATGTAATATAAGCGCTTAATTCAGCGGGTATAACACGTAAATCTTCTTGTATTAATCCAGAACGAGTGAACCATAAGATCAATAAAAAACTAACAATAACGAGATATGTGACTAAAAAACACTTAGAATTAAGTCCTTGGCACCGTTTGCGTTCAGCCATGTTCGTTCTCGCCACACTGTTTAAACACCCGATCCTAACATTATCAGGATTACTCAGGTATGAGTGAAAAGCTATTCAAATCCACTGCGATCGTCAGCAGTATGACTTTTTTATCCCGAATTCTTGGCTTTATTCGAGATATCGTGATTGCACGTCTATTCGGTGCAGGCTTAGGCACTGACGTATTTTTTGTTGCTTTTAAGATTCCCAATTTTTTAAGGCGCTTGTTTGCTGAGGGCGCATTTTCGCAAGCCTTTATTCCTGTTTTAGCTGAATATAAAGAAAAGGGGGGCGGGGACCTAAAAGCCCTGATCGCATCCACTAGCGGTACTTTGGCCGGGATTTTGTTCATTATTACAGCAATAGGAGTTATTGCTGCCCCTGTCATTATTATGCTCTTTGCACCAGGCTTTATTGACCAACCTGAAAAATTAACTTTGGCGGGTGATCTGTTAAAAATCACTTTTCCCTATTTGTTCTTTATTTCATTAACGGCGTTATCTGGCTCAATCCTCAACAGTTTTGGTAAGTTTGCTGTACCTGCTTTCACCCCGGTATTTTTAAATATTGCTTTAATTGCTTCCGCTATTTGGCTCTCTCCTTATTTTGAACAACCAGTGACTGCTTTAGCATGGGGCGTCTTTATTGGTGGTATCGTCCAGCTACTTTTCCAAATACCTTTCCTGATGGGTATTAATCAATTACCCAAACCAAAATGGAACCTGAAAAATAGCGGTGTAAAGAAAATATTCAAGCTGATGATACCGGCCATGTTTGGTGTTTCTGTTTCACAAATCAATTTATTACTTGATACCTTATTAGCTTCTTTTCTAGTCACTGGTAGTATTTCGTGGCTATATTATTCTGACCGGCTAGTTGAGTTTCCCCTGGGTGTATTTGGCATCGCTCTCGCTACTGTCATCTTACCCAGCCTATCTAAAAAGCATGCAGCTGCATCGACCATAGCATTTTCAAATACAATCGACTGGGCATTGCGCTGGGTCTTTATTATTGCGACTCCGGCTGCTATCGGGTTAATTTACCTTGCTGAACCATTACTACTTACCTTATTCCAGTACGGTGCCTTCACAGCCGAGCATGCTTACCAAGCCTCTTTGAGCTTAATGGCTTATGGCTTAGGTTTATTGCCCTTTATTTTTATCAAGGTCCTCGCATCAGGCTATTACGCCCGACAAGACACCAAGACACCGGTTAAAATTGGTATTATCGCGATGGTCGTCAATATGGTGTTAAATATAATCTTGATGCTACAGTTTGCCCACGTCGGCTTGGCTCTCGCAACAGCTTTATCCGCCGCTTTAAATGCTGGGTTGCTCTATCGGGGTTTACGAAAAGAGGGGGTGTATAACCCTCGTTCAGGCTGGGGTCGCTTCACGCTACAACTCTTACTGCCTAATCTTGGCTTAGTGCTGATGCTCTTTTGGCTTAACCCTTCGCAAGCAGAATGGTTAGCCAGCTCTGGCACACAACGCAGTGGACAATTGCTTGGATTAATTGCAGCAGCAGCTACCGTCTACTTTATACTCCTTCATATCGCCGGTATTCGTATCCGGCAATTACTAAAGCCCTTAGCAGCGACAAATTAAAATAATAAACTAGAAACTGTTCATCTCAAGCTCTTGGAAAATGCGACCGGCGTTCTTTGTCGCTAATTCTTCAAAGGTGTCTAAGTGGCGATAGGCAGATTGATCAATTTGGTAAGCTTCATCCAAGCCCAGATCGTCATCTAACAGTTTCCTTGCCTCATCCTGTAGGTAGAGTAGGTATCCTTTCGTCTCAAGCGTCACAGTCGCCATATCCGTTGGTTCTCCATGTCCAGGAATAACATGCTTTGCCCCCGTTGCCACAAACAAATCGAAGGTCTCGACCCACTTAAGTGTTTCGGTCTCAGGAAAGACTGGCAACATACGCTGATGAAAAGCCATATCACCAGCAATGATCACATCTTGTTTTGGTAGATACACTGAAATGTCGCCAGCCGAATGTGCCGGCCCAAAATAAATTAACTCAACCGGAATGTCTCCCAACTGGAGCGTTGCCCGCTCTGAAAAACTCATGTCTGGCATAACAATGGTGGTATCTAATCCCCGTTCCTTGTTATAACCCTTCATCCCGTCTAACTCATCGACACCATGCTTTTCTATTTCTGCAATGGCATCATCATGGGCGATAATCTTCGCACCTTGTTTCCGCCAATAGTTGCTCCCTAACATTGCATGACCTTGGCCATTTTCGAGCACAACATAACGAACCGGCTGATCTGTAATTTTATTAATTTCTTGGTGTAATGCCTGTGCTAATAAATACGAGGCACCCGCATTAACAACCAGTACACCGTCATTACTGATCACGAAGCTCAAATTATTATTATGACCTGCATTTTCATAGGTCGGTGGCTGCGTCGCGCCGATTGAACTCCAGACACCCGGCACGACTTCAACCGGTTTTGAGTATAATTCAGACTCTGGATATCTATCTGCATCTGTGTCAGCAAGGCTATTAACACTGAATGACCATAACAATGTAAAGAGGGCTAATGATCTCATATGCCGGGAATCCTTCTATCAAGATAAACTAATAAGGGACATCATATGTCGATGTCTATCAATACTCAAAACGGGCACTTAGTTTTTGCCGGTTTTAATTTAATCTTATAGTACTAAATATGTTTTAATTTGACCATCTAGTCCTAAATTAAGTTCATACGTAAAAGTACGACTTCGCATTTTTAACCCTTTCGCTTACTGTAATAGTGCTTTAATTCGGGTCATTAAAGGTAAAAGATTTTATTGTTGTTTTCTATCAACTTTATCGCTATACCAATGTTTTGCGAAAAGTAAGCGCCTACTTACATTAATGTCTTTCCCTGTAGTAAAACTGCACGCTTGCTATGGAGGCTCGGTGCATCACATATATAGTTGAGGAGATAGTCTATGTACACTGACGAATCTAAAATTCTTGAAACGGTTCAAAATATCAGTAGTACAGTCGTTGCTGAAGATGCCGAAGCAACTGATCGCCTTGCCCGCTGGCCTGAGCGTAGTCTTCGTAGCTTTCAAAAAGAAGGACTTGGCGGCCTCACTGTACCTGTCGAATATGGCGGCCTTGGCCAAGGCACTAAGACATTGGCAAAAGTATGTGAAATTATAGGTCAAAGCTGTACAAGTACGGCTATCTGTTATGGGATGCATGCCGTTGGCAGTGCCGTTATTGCCTCAAAAGCGACCGATTATCAGCAAGAAAAGTACCTAACTCCTATATGCGAAGGACGGCACCTGACTAGTATTGCACTCAATGAGACTGGCTCGGGCTCGCAGTTTTATTTGCCGCAAACGCGAATGCAATATCACTCTGAGTCTGAATACAATATCAACGGTGCTAAGTCTTTTGTCCTCAATGGCGGCAAAGCCGATTCATATATTATCTCAGCAGTTGCTGAAGGATCTCATACTCCTGGAGAACAATTTAACTGCTTTATGATTAATGCCGATGCAGCAGGTATTCAATGGGGTGAGCGATGGAAAGGCATTGGCCTAAGAGGAGACAGTAGCCGCGACTTATTTCTCGATAGTGTCAAAATTCCAGATAAAAATATTTTGGGCCAATTTGGCGATCAAATTTGGTATGTTTTTAACGTTATTACGCCTTATTTTTTAACCGCGATGGCGGGGAGTTATTTAGGTATTGCTCGGGCTGCAATTAATGAGGTAACGCACCATATCAAAAACCGTGAGTTCTCATTTAATGGTCGAGCTTTGGCTTCATCGTCAGTCATTCAATACCAACTTGGCGCTTTATGGGCTAAATATGCTCGCTCACGTGCATTGGTTTATTATGCGACAGAATGTTACGATATGGATCAAGATAACGCGTTAATTGACTTATTTGCAGCCAAGGCTGAAGTCGCTGATGCCACTATCGAAATCGTCAATGAGGCTATCACGCTCTGCGGTGGCTATGCCTACCAAGAAAAGTCAATATTAGACCTTTTATTAAGAGATGCTCGCGCAGCGCATGTTATGACACCAACAGCAGATATATTAAGGGTTTGGACCGGTCGCTCTATACTTGAGCAGCCACTATTAGCAGATACATGAGTAGCAGAATATCATTACTTTCTACTGGCGAAGATCTCCTTACTTATCTTAATACCAATCTCAGTGCTGGTGTTTTTTTAGAGCACAACGATCTCCCTAAAAACCTCTATAAAGTTTTAGAACAAAGCTTTGGTAAACCCGACATTATTGTTCTAGGACTTAATGTTGAAGATCCCATTAGGACAGCAGAACATATCTTAGTTTTGCGCCGAGATATTAAAATCGTCATTCTTTGTAAAGGGGGGCGACAAAATATCCTGCAAAAAGCCATTCAGTTCTCACCTTTTTTAAACTCCGACGTCACTTCTTTTGAATATAAAAGCCATGCAAGCTTGCAAAAAAAGCTACAAACGCTGGTCGACAATGTCGAAAAACAACGGCTTTACCGGTCGGCCATTGAGGTTGTTGAAAAAGAAAGAACGTCGATCGCACCCACACGTCCTTTGGTTGCTAATTATCTTGATAAATTATTAGATCGGATTCCAATTGGCATTCTCAACCTTGACTCTCATGGGCGAATTCTAAACTTGAATCGAAGTGCACAAAGCTTATTGGGCCGCAGTGAACGCGCTCTAGTCAATACTGAGTTACATACTCTCTTCTCTAGCAACGATACCGAAAACATTCAAAACTTAACCCACAATGCGTTGGTTGGTGATGAAAAAAATCACTCTATCGTCATCTCCCTTAATTCTCTAGAATTAAAATGCTATATAGAAATCAGCATCTCACTCTTAGCCATTAACACGGCTGAACCAATCCTAACCGCTATTTTGCAAGAAGTAACCGATAAAGTGCTGGAAGAAATAAAACGGAAAAAAGCAGAGAAAGCACTGCAAGCCAGCGAACAACAACTTCGTTTAGTTATCGATGCAATTCCTGAGTTAATTGCCTATGTTGATGCAGATCTGGCTTACCAGTTCAATAACAAGGCTTTCGAAAAATGGTTTGGGTTCTCTCGTCATGAAATCAAAGGTAAAAAGATCTGGCAAGTCATCGGCGAGCGACCATATTCGGTTATAACTCCTTATATTAAAGAGGTGATGTCTGGCAAAATAATCACTTTCGAAGAAAAACTCAACTACCCCTACCGCGGTGATGTTTATATTCGTAGTTCTTATGTGCCCAATTTCTCAGAGTCTGGCAAGGTCATTGGGTTCTTTTTGCTCACTGCTGATATTACGCAATCGAAAAATGAAGAAGAGGGTAAGTTAAAGCATATGTTAGAAGCTGCTCATGCCTCACGGATTATCACCATCGGTGAAATGAGTACCCAGTTGGCTCATGAGATTTCTCAGCCACTCGCTTCAATCGGCGCTTATAGCAGTGCATGTGTTCGTCTGATTGAGAAAGATCGCGCTGACACTAAGGAGCTCTATACCGCCTTTCAAAATATATCGACCCAAGCTATCCGAGCTCAAGCGATTATGCATGAGTTAAGAAATTTTGTTAAAAAAGACAGTTCTCGTAAAGTCGTTGCTATTAATGATTTAGTTCAAAATGCCATTCGCTTTTTACAAATTGAAATTAGAGAAAATAAACCTAATCTAAGTTTGAATTTAGCTGAGGAATTGCCACTTATCAAGGCCGATCAAATCTTGATTGAACAAGTTATTGTGAACTTAGTTAAAAATGCAATGGAAGCCATGCAGGTCCTTGACCAGAAATCACGCCGTTTGACTATTGAAACAGATGTGTGTCAGGATTCAGGCGTCTTTGTTTCTGTAAAAGACAGTGGTCCGGGTATTACTGACTATGAATCAAGTAAAATTTTCGAGCCATTTTATACAACAAAGCCAGAAGGAATGGGAATGGGCTTAGCCATTATCCGTTCTATTATTGACTCACATAATGGCGAACTAGAGGTGCTTGCAAATGAAGATAATGGCACAACCTTTCGCTTTACCCTTCCTGGCAACCCGGAAAACTAGGCTATACCATGGATAATATATACATTGTCGACGATGAAGCAGCATTAAGAGATTCGCTTAGTATGCTGTTACGTGCAGAAGATTTTAATACTGAACAATTTGCCACTCCAGCTGCATTTCTAGAACAAGTTAATGATTTACCTCAAGGGCTGGTTATTCTCGATTTATGGATGCCTGGTATGTCAGGAATTGAGGTAATACAAGAACTAAACCGACGTGGCGTTACATTACCTATTATTTGTATTACTGGCCATGGCGATGTAAATACAGCAGTTAAAGCCATTAAACTCGGCGCCGCCGATTTTTTCGAAAAGCCCTTCGACTCAACACAATTAATTGATCGCATCAGACACTGTTTACAAGAAAAGCAAAACCAAAGACAGCTCGATGTTTTCAGTTCTCGCGCCAAAGAAATCGTCTCTAAACTGACACCGCGTGAGCATGAAGTTTTGCAAGGTCTTGTTGAAGGTCTGCGTAACAAACAGATTGCCTACAATATGGGAATTAGTATCCGTACTGTCGAGCTCCATCGCGTCCATGTGATGGATAAATTAGAGGCAAAATCCTTATCTGATGTTTTAAAAATAGCCATTGCCGCTGACTACGAAAACATCAAGCTCTAGAATAAGGTTTCGATCATTTCGTGCAGTAACGTGACTGTCTCAGGATCATCCGTTAAAACATCTGCAATTCCGCAGCGGCAAGCCATTTTTGGATCGAAACCACGGTTAATTAATTTCGCTGTATGAACAAGAAGACGAGTACTCGCACCTTCATCAAGGCCGTTACCCACTAAATTTCTTGTCATTTCAGCTAACTTTACTAACCGCTCACAAACAGCGATATCTAGCCCCGCTTCCTGATTAACGATTTTAGCTTCAACATCTGCAGCAGGATAACTGAAGTCGATAGAGATAAAGCGTTGTCTAGTACTTGGCTTTAAATCTTTTACTGCACTTTGGTAGCCGGGGTTATAAGACATCGCCAAACAAAACTCTGGTGGCGCTTGTAATAATTGTCCCAATTTTTCTAATGGCAAGATTCGACGATCATCACACAAAGGGTGAATCACAACCGTGGTGTCTTTACGCGCTTCGACGATCTCGTCTAAATAGCAAATACAACCATGCCGCACTGCCGTGGTCAAAGGTCCATCTTGCCAAACTGTAGTGTCATTTTGAATTAAATAACGTCCAACCAAATCTGCTGTCGTTAAGTCATCATGACAAGAAACTGTAATCAAGGGTCGTTTGGTATACCAACTCATATACTCCATAAAGCGGGTTTTGCCGCAGCCTGTCGGGCCTTTCAATAAAACAGGAATATTTTCTGCCAAGGCAGTATTGAATATTTCTACCTCATTCCCTGTCGGCAAATAATAAGGTTCATCATTAATATAATATTTTGAGTTTTCGATCGTATTTTCAGAAGTCATATTTATGTCGTCAGTTGTTTATAGATAGTGGAAATTTGTATCGGCAGTTGGGAAATATCCGTGATCAATTGATAGCGGTTTGACCCTAGCATATAAGGTAAATAATCAGCCCCTTCCTTATCAAAGGTTAATACAAATGGTTTGAGTGAGAGTGCTTTTGCTTCATTTAAAGCCAGTCGCGTGTCATCCACGCCATATTGGCCTCGATAGCTGTCCACATCATCTGGACGGCCATCTGTTAATACAAATAGAATACGGGTTTTTGCTGTTGTCTTGCCCAGCAGCATACTTAAATGTCGGATTGCGACTCCCATCCGAGTATATTGGTGCGGCTTCATCGAGAAAATCCTCGATTTAACTGATTTTGTATAGTTTTCACCGAAGGTCTTCACCGGATATACCCGACAGTTACTGCGACCTGAACCTGAGAAACCATAAACGGCATATTGGTCACCCATCCGCGCCAACGTTTTACATAACAGCCAAGTCGACTGCTTTATCATGGTGTTTTTCCAACCAGCAGTGGATCCACTGAGATCAACAGCAAACATAATGGCAACATCGCGGTTATTGGTGTTATTCCTTATATAGACGTTTTCGTAATCATCAGTGTCTTTACTTTTACCTGATCTGGCTGAAACCCATGCATCAATATCAATTTCATCACCATCACTTTGACCGCGTATAAACTTTTGATCATTAACTAGCTGATCAAAAGTTTTCCTAATACGGTGTTCAGCATGGCGAAGGGCTTCATTATTCTCAAGATCCATCGTTTCAACAACATCTTCATCCACAGCTTCTTTTAACCGGCACCAATCTTTACGGTACTTCTTAAGAGAGGTGTCCCATTCCTCATAATAGTAAACCCCTTTCTCGTGATGTTTTGTCGTATGCTGCTCATCTTCAACGGCACCTGAAGAATCAGGAATCCAGCCTGGGGGAGGGCTTTTTAAAACACTATCTCCTTGGCTGTCTTTTAATGAACGCAAATAGCCTCGATCGGCTGTTTTAGGATCGCCAGAGGTATCGAGCATTTCTTCGTATACGTCTGTTGTCGGATTTAATATTAATGGCGCCTTACGCTCCATCGTTAGTTTTTGCACATGCGCCATCAAGTCTAATTGGAAACTGGACTGATAGACTAAAAAAGGAAGCTTATAGCCCGACTCTAGTAAAGAGGCTGTTAAGTGTAATGTTGCTTCAACTGACTTGGCATCGGCACCATCAAAAATATTTTCTGGATAGTCTGTCTCTGCATTCTGATGTAACAACACAGTATCTCGCCATAAACCTGGGAACTCACGCTTAATGTACTGATCGATCCTCAATGTTTCTATTGTAGAGAACACCTTCAAATAATCGTCGCCATGGTATCTAACGCCTTCATTGAGTGTCCCTAATGCCTGTGCACTCTGGCAATGAATCTGCCCTAGCAATTGAAACGTGAGAACCTTATATAGACGGTGATTATCTTCATAATTCTTAAAGTGAGCAATACTGATCGGTAAGTACAGCGCCTCATTATCTGTATAACTCATCAGTTTGTTTCCCGATGACAGTTCTGCCTCAACGATAGGCAATTCTGATTTGTGGATACTGTAAACTAACTTTTCAAGCGTATATGTTAAGTCACTTAAGTAAGCGGTATTGGTGTCACGTTCACTGGTGTAATCTAAATAGTTTTTAATCTGCTCTGTTGCAATATCATCATCACCAGCAACCAAGGCCTGCTTTATTCGGAGCAACCAGCGTTCATATTGCTTTTGTTCCATCTGAACCAACGCAGTTGATGCCACAATCAAAAATTCGTTGGCATGGCCGTAAGATAGATCTGAAAGTTCTGACGTTTGAGAAAAAATAAACAACTGTAAAGGGTGGCTAAGTTTAGCCATTTCATTAGCATAATCCATCAACGGCAAACCCGAGCCTTGCCCCATTACGAGTTCTAAACGGATTAAAAGTTCCGTCGTACTCATTCCACCTGAAGAGCCTGTTTGTTTAGACTCTAAAGATCCACCCTTCCGAGAAAGAGACAAATTCCGCTTATTAGACTCATCTAATTTTTCCAGTAGGCGTGAAAAAAGCCCCATATCTGATTATCCAGTAATAAATAGTTGTTAACTTTGCCAGAGGCCTATCCTAGCAGCCACCTTATTTGATCGTCAATCAGATCAAAATACGTAGTTATACAATACGATATATCTGTATAGTTTTTTCTTGAATCACTTTTTCACACGTGTTTATACGTACTTGTATTGTTAACTAAAGACGTTCAATGTACGCAACAGTGTTTATTTCAAGCGGTTTAATTTGAATAAAAAATGCACTTTAATTAACCGCGATGGAAGAACGCCTAACTTATTGTTATTTTTGACTATTTTTCCGCTAGGGATTTATACGTATTTCCAAAATCGCCTTAAATCCATAAAGTGGTGCCGTAGTCAGATAAATTTCGACTAACAAGCAGTAAGAAGAAGTGTCTTATATGCTTGATTTTTAACAAAAATTATAACAACGCTTTATTTTTAGGGGGTATTTTTACCATGAAAAAGCTTTTGATTAACATTAGATATTGGCTAGCGCCGATTCTAATCCTTGTGACACTATTAAGTATCGTAATGGGTGGCATGTTTGTATGGGTCGGTGTCGCACTGTTCGCAGTC